>UMIN01056771.1_pt1 | contig 27155 bp, 20 predicted proteins | sample 1965811 | NCBI WGS metagenome assembly UMIN01 (sample SAMEA4836123, study PRJEB28245) | human gut metagenome | biome: gut microbiome; material: fecal sample | place: Denmark | collected 2008
GAAAAAAGACTTTGCAGCAAGCGACCGTCAGGGTATGAGACGTTATGATTTCCAGCTTCGCGAGGAGATCGCAGATCAGATCCGCGCTCTTGAGGGAATGAAGGCTATGGCTCAGGCTTATGGTTTCGATATTTCCCAGCCGGCTAAGGATGCAAGAGAAGCATTCCAGTGGCTGTACTTCGGATATCTTGCAGCAATCAAGACTCAGAACGGTGCTGCAATGAGTGTTGGACGTATTTCTACTTTCCTTGATATCTATATTGAAAGAGATCTTAAGAACGGTACTCTTACAGAGAAAGAGGCTCAGGAGCTTGTTGACCATATGGTAATGAAATTCCGTATGGTAAAATTTGCACGTATTCCGTCTTACAATCAGCTGTTTTCCGGCGACCCGGTATGGGCAACTCTGGAAGTAGCAGGTATGGGTATTGACGGACGTCATATGGTAACCAAGAACGACTTCCGTTTCCTTCATACTCTGGAGGATATGGGACCGGCTCCGGAACCGAACCTTACTGTTCTTTATTCCTCCAGACTGCCTGAGAACTTTAAGAAATATGCTGCAAATATTTCTGTTACAACAAGTTCCATTCAGTATGAGAATGATGATGTAATGCGTCCGGTATGGGGCGATGACTACAGCATCTGCTGCTGTGTATCTGCTACAGAGACAGGTAAAGAGATCCAGTTCTTCGGCGCTCGTGCAAACCTTGCAAAATGTCTTCTTTACGCGATCAACGGCGGTGTTGATGAGAAGACAAAACAGCAGGTAGGACCTCAGTATCAGCCGATCACTTCCGAATATCTTGACTATGATGAGGTAGTTCAGAAATACGATCAGATGATGGACTGGCTGGCTCATCTGTATGTTGGAACACTGAACATGATCCACTACATGCATGACAAATATTATTATGAAGCAGCAGAGATGGCTCTGATCGATACAAAGGTTGACCGCTCTTTTGCAACAGGTATCGCAGGATTTTCTCATGTAGTAGACTCTCTGTCTGCAATTAAATATGCAAAGGTGAAAGCAATCCGTGATGAGGATGGAATTACAACAGACTTTGAGGTAGAGGGTGACTTCCCACGCTATGGTAACGATGACGACAGAGCAGACGAGATCGCAACAAATCTTCTGTCTACTTTCCTCGGAAAGCTGAAACACATTCATACCTACCGTGATTCCAAGCCTACCACATCCATCCTTACCATTACATCCAATGTTGTTTATGGTAAAGCTACAGGATCTCTTCCGGACGGAAGAAAAGCAGGCGAGCCTCTGGCCCCTGGCGCTAACCCGTCCTATGGCGCAGAGCAGAACGGACTTCTTGCTTCCCTGAACTCTGTTGCAAAGCTTGATTATGAGGATGCTCTTGACGGTATCTCCAATACTCAGACAATCAACCCGGATGCTCTGGGACACAGCGATGAGGAGCGTACAGACAATCTTGTTCATGTACTTGACGGATACTTTGATCAGGGCGCTCATCACCTGAACGTAAACGTATTTGGAAAAGAAAAGCTGATCGACGCTATGGAACATCCGGAAAAAGAAGAGTATGCAAACTTTACAATCCGTGTTTCCGGATACGCAGTTAAATTTATCGACCTTACAAGAGAGCAGCAGCTGGATGTTATTGCCAGAACCTGCCACGCAGAAATGTAAGAATGGACAACAAAGAGATCAAAGGATATGTTCACTCACTGGAAAGCTTCGGGTCGGTTGACGGCCCGGGCGTCCGATATGTGATCTTTTTAAGCGGCTGTGCCATGCGCTGTCAGTTCTGCCATAATCCGGATACCTGGAAGATGGGAGAAGGACAGGCATACACTCCTTCGGAGCTTTTAAAAAAAGCGCTGCGGTATAAAAATTACTGGGGAGATAAAGGCGGGATCACAGTCAGCGGAGGGGAACCTCTTCTGCAGATTGATTTCCTTACAGAATTTTTCCGTCTGGCAAAGGAAGCCGGCGTGCATACCACACTGGATACCAGCGCCAACCCTTATACGGAAAAAGAGCCTTTTTATTCCAAATGGCAGGAGCTGATGAAGTATACAGATCTTGTTCTTCTGGATATCAAGCAGATTGATGAGGAAGAGCATGTGAAGCTTACCGGCTGCACCAACACAAATATCCTTGCCATGGCAGAAAAGCTTTCGGAGATGGACAAGCCTGTATGGATCCGCCATGTGCTTGTGCCGGGCGGAAGTGATAACGACACATATCTTCACAGACTGGCCGATTTTATCAGAACCCTTAAAAATGTGGAGAGAGTAGAGGTTCTTCCCTATCATACTCTGGGAACCTTTAAGTGGGAGAAGCTGGGTATTCCCTATCCGTTGGAAGGAGTGAAGCCTCCAACAGAGGAACGTATCCGCAATGCCCGGGAGATTCTGGGAGCGATGTAACTGCCTGGAAATTCTTTCATAATAAAAATATAAGAATAAAGACTGCTGCAAGCAACCTGTAGTTTCGGAGCAAAATCTGCCGGAAGAGGGAAGCCTGCAGCAGTTTTTGTTTGTGACAGAAGCTAAGAACTGCTGTTTGCGAGGTGTTCCGACCGGAGTGCTGTGAACGGAGAAGTTAAGAAATTTTTTACTTGGCAGTATTGTAAGCGTCTGCTACAATGAAAGAAATAAATATATATAAGTGGTGGCACGCATGGAGAAAACCAGTATAAAAACACATACCACTACAGAAGATAAAACAGGATTTACCTCGGCAGAGCTTGAGGGAAAATTGCTGAAAATTGCAAAACACACAACCAGGGACCGTGTATTCAGGGACCTTTTTAGTAATAAAAAGTATCTGCATGGAGCTGTATCGGGTTCTTTATCCTGAGGATACCGGGATAACAGAGAATGATCTCAGTATTGTAACAATAAAAAATATACTGCCGGATCAGATCTGAAACAGGCGAAGCCTGGACACAGGAGGGGAATACAGCCGGGGAAAAACAGAAATCTGCAATAAATAACTGGAGTAAAACAAAAATAAATGAGAAATCCTTCGGCTCTGTGGAGGCAGAACCGGAGGACTTTGCATATAAAGCTGTAAAAACAGACAGTGACACTACTGACAGCAGGAATTGGCGGTTATAAGCAAGGAGGTTATATGAAAATTTTTCATTTGTCAGATTTACATATTGGTTTAAAACTGATGAACCGGGATCTGAGAGAGGATCAGGAATATATTTTCCGGCAGATTGTAGACAGGGTAAAGGAGCAGAAACCGGACGCACTGGTCATTGCCGGAGATATTTATGATAAGGCAGTTCCGGCCGCGGAGGCGGTACAGGTATTTGATTCTTTTATGGGACAGCTGACTGAGGCAGCGCCGGAAATGACTGTTATGGCTGTCAGTGGAAACCATGACAGCGGTCCGAGAGTGGACTGTTTCCGTAGTGTGCTTTCCAGGCAGAAGGTGCATATGATCGGGCTTCCCCCGCAGCGTGAGGGAGAATATATTGAAAAGGTTATGCTGTGGGATTCCTATGGTAAAATGAATTTTTATCTTCTTCCTTTTGTGAAACCTTCCATGGTAAAAATGATCGTGGGAACAGATAAAAACGGCAATAATCTTTCATATGACGAGACGGTTCATAAGCTCATCCAAAGAGAAGCTGTAAATAAAAAAGAGAGAAATATTCTGGTAAGCCATCAATTTTATCTCCCTGTGGGAAAGGCTGCGGATGATGTGGAAAGGATGGACTCGGAGATACGAACAGTGGGGAATATTGACCAGATTTCTGCGGATATTCTGGAACAGTTTGACTATGCGGCCCTGGGGCATATTCATAAGCCTATGAAAGTGGGAAAGGAAACCTTCCGTTACTGCGGAACACCTCTGTCCTGCTCCGTAAGCGAGGCAGGACAGCAGAAAGGGATTCTTATGGTGGACATAAAAGAGAAAGAAAAAGCACCGGAGATTACTGTTCTTCCTCTTATGCCCTTACGCCAGGTTCGGGTGATAAAAGGAAGTCTTGAAGAGGTTCTGCAGCAGAAAAGTCAGGATTATGTGACTGTAATTCTTACAGATAAAGCAGATCTTGATGTTATTGATATGCAGGACAGACTGAGGCTTGCCTTTCCATATCTTCTGGAGATCCGTCGTGAAAATCAGAGGAAAGCGGACTACAGCAGGGGGAAAAAACATCAGGAATTGCAGGACCCTTTTGAACTGTGCTGCGGATTTCTGAAGGATATGGATGAGGAAGAAAAAAACATTCTCAGAGACGTACTGAACACAGTACAGGAGGTAAAGTAGAATGAGACCGCAAAAACTTACCATGCAGGCATTTGGATCCTACGGACAGAAAACAATCATAGATTTTACAAAAACAGACCAGAATCTTTTTCTGGTTACAGGCGATACGGGAGCCGGAAAAACAACGATTTTTGATGCGATCGTTTTTGCTCTGTACGGGGAAGCCAGCTCAGTATCCAATAAAAAAGAAGGCGTTGTGCTGCAGAGCCAGTATGCAGGACTGGAGCTTGAGCCATATGTGGAACTGGAATTTACAGACGGGCAGGAGCAGGATATTTATACAGTACGCCGGGTGCCCAGACATCTGAAAAAGATCACCAGAGGAGCTGCAAAGGGTGTCGGAACCAGAGAGATTACAGGTTCTGTATCTCTGATCATGCCAGACGGTACAGAATATCCTCAGAAGGAATCCAATGGGAAGCTCCAGGAGATCATCGGACTTACCAAAAATCAGTTTATGCAGGTAGCCATGATCGCACAGGGAGAGTTTATGGAGCTTCTCAGGGCAAAATCTGATGATAAGAAAAAAATATTCCGCAGACTTTTTAATACAGAAATGTACGAGGATATTGCTGTGGAACTGGGGAACAGAAAAAGGGAAAAGGAAAAGGATATTGCTGATATCAGAACCCGGTGTCAGAGTGAAGCGGCCAGAGTAAAACTTCTGTCAGACAGTGTAAAAAACCAGGGACAGGATGACTGTGGACAGCAGGCAGATGTTCTGGAGGAAAGTCTGGATAAGCTGAAAAAACAAATTGCAGATGGGGAAATCGTTGTAATAGGAGAGTTTCTGGAAATACTTTTCCGGTATTGCAGGGTTCTGGACAGGGAACTGGAAAAAGCCGAAAAGAGCTACCGTGAAGCTGCAGATATCCGGGACAAAAAAAGAGATGAATACACAAAAGCCCAGCAGCTTCAGCAGCTGTTTTTACAGCTGGATCAGGCGGAAAGTGAGCTTGCCAAATGCAGAGAACTGACTTCTGAAATGGAGAAAAAAGAGCAGTTGTCCGGACAGATCCAGGCGGCCTGGGAAGTAAAAACAGCCGGTGACCAGATGATAGAAAAACGTCTGGAAGCAGAAAAAACAGAGGCAGCTTTAAAGGAACTGAAAAACAGGCTGCCGGAGCTTCTGAAGAGACAGCAGGAGACTGATGAAGAAGAAAAAAAGGCAGAAATAGAGCAAAGCCAGGCGCAGGAAGAGTTCAGTCGTGTTTCTGAAAAGGCAGAAAAAGCTCTGGAACTTTTTAAGCAGATAAGGGAATGTCGTAAAAAAGTACAGAATCTGGATAAGGAATTTCAGCAGATCCAGAAACAGGAAAAACAGGCAAAGGATGCTTTTGAGGCTGCAGAAATCATGGAAAAGGAGTATCGCAAACAGGCAGAGACTCTTTCTGATGCAGGAGAAAAGCTTGCCGTATGTCAGTCCAAAATGGAAGAGATCAGAATGATGATGGAGGATCACAAAGGACTGTTAGGTATTTATCAGGAAGTAAAAAAATATAACGAGATCGCAGAAAATCTCAAACGGAAATATGTGGATGTGAAAGATAAATATGAGAAAAAACACCAGGAATATGAAAATCTGAGACGTGCTTTTCTGGATGCTCAGGCAGGCCTGCTGGCAGCAGATCTGAAGCCCGGTAGTCCGTGCCCTGTATGCGGATCAACAGAGCATCCCAGTCCCTGTATTCCGAAAGAAGAGTATAAAGAGCTTTCTCAGGATAAGATAGATCAAACTGGAAAGGAAGCGGAGATTCTTCGTAAAGAGCAGGAAAAGCTTTCCGGAGAGGTAAAGTCAAATACTGATCTGAGGGATGCCAGAGAACGGCATTTCGGAGAAAATTTTGAGAAATTACAGGATAAAATGCGCAGGAGTATCCCGGAGCTTCCGGAAAGCTTTTCTCCGGGACAGGCCCAGGAACTGATAAAGCAGTGGAAGCAGCAGATTCAGACAGAAGGGCTTACATATCAGAAACAGGCTGAGACATTAAAAGAAATCCGTGAAAATCTGGAGGAACTGGAAAAACGTAAGCCTTTTTTAAAAGAAAAGCTGGAGAACTTCCGGGAGAAGGAAAATAAGATACAGGCAGCTCTGGAAGGAGCCAGATCAGAGCTTACAGGTTATTCCTCATCCTCTGATTTTTCTTCAGAAGAAGAGGCAGAAAATGCCCGGAATATGGCAGGAAACAGGAAGAATCAGAAAGAAGAAGCTCTGAAAAAAACCAGAGAAAGAGCAGAGCAGATAAGAGATAAGAGGACAAAGACAGAAACTCTTATTTACCGATATGAAACGGAACTGCCTGAACGAAAAGAGGAAAAAGACAGGCTGACCAGGGCTTATGAAATGCTTTTGCAGGAGAAAAATCTTACAGAGGAACAGTGGAAATATCTTACTGATACATATGAAAAAACTGCCGCTGAAGGACTTAAAAATGAGATAAATTCATTCCGCAGCAGACAGGCGGCAGCAGAAAGCAGCGCACAGTCAATGAGAACTGCAATTGGGGAAAGAACGCGTCCTGTGCCGGAGGAGATCCGCTGCCGGAAAGAGGAAGCAGAGAAAATTCTTGAAGCTTCAGGACAGCTCAGGGACGAGATAAGATCTGTATATAAGGAGAATCAGGCTGTTTATGATACCCTTGCTCCAATACTTACCGATAGGAAGCGGCTGGTGGAGGAACACGCAAAGCTTGACAATCTTTACCGCCTTGTTTCCGGCAATGTCAGCGGTTCCAGAATGGATCTGGAAACCTATGTGCAGCGTTATTATCTGGAAAAGATTCTGGATGCGGCCAACCGCAGATTTCAGGATATGTCTGCAGGTCAGTTTGAGCTTCGTATGTATGATCTGGAAAAGGCAGGAGAAGGTAAAAACAGAGGTCTTGATCTGATGGTGTATTCCACTGTTACCGGAAAAGAGCGGGAGATCCGGACGCTTTCCGGAGGAGAATCCTTTATGGCAGCGCTTTCTCTTGCCCTTGGAATGGCAGATGAGATCCAGGAAAGCTCTGCGGCCATCAGTCTGGATATTATGTTTATTGACGAGGGCTTTGGCTCTTTGGATGAACATTCCAGAAATCAGGCTGTAAAGGTATTGCTGGAAATGGCGGAAGGCTCCAAGCTGATCGGAATTATTTCCCATGTGACAGAGCTGAAACAGGAAATTGAGGATCAGCTGATCGTCACCAAGGATGAGGCCGGAAGCCACGTAAGATGGCAGATCAGCTGAATGAAACAGACAGGTATTATGGTGTATAGACAGAGATAAGAGACATGAAAAATCCCAGGGAATATCCCCGGGATTTTTCTAATATGCCATTCAATTAAAGAAATTTTTCTGCATTTTTCATTTTATTCAGTTCTCTCTGAGCAAAGACGACCGCAAGGATAAAGGCAGCCGTATCGGCAATAGGTCCTGCGTACATAACTCCGTCAATTCCCATAAATAACGGGAAAATAACGATCAGCGGAAGAAGGAAAACAAGCTGCCTTGTAAGGGACATGATCACGCCCAGCTTTGCTTTTCCGATAGAGGTAAAAAATCCTGCAGACATGGGTTGGATTCCGTTGGCAAAGGTAAGCAGCATAAATATTTTCAGATAGCGCTCCGCAAACTGGAAATAAAGCTCGCTTCCGGTTCCGAAAAGTCCCACGATCTGGTGTGGAAACAGCTGAAAACACACAAAAAATACAGTGGCGATTACCGTGCAGGCAGTAACAGAGCAGCGGTAGGTTTTACGTACCCGGTCATATCTGGAAGCTCCGTAATTAAAGCCCCAGATAGGCTGACAGCCCTGGGAAATGCCAATACAGATAGAAAGAAATACCTGATTTACTTTGGAAATAATCCCGACACAGGCAATGGGAATGTCAGTACCGTAAACAGAATCTGCTCCGTAGTGACGAAGGATATTGTTCATGGAGATCTGTACAATGGCAATGGCGATCTGATTCATGCAGGAAGCCATTCCAAGGGATGCGATCATTTTCAGATATTCCATACGGGGACGGAACATATGGGAGGTCAGGCGCATTTTTCGGAACTTTGCAAAATAAATAATCACAAGAACACCGGAAACTGCCTGTCCGATCACAGTAGCCCAGGCGCCGCCTTTGATCCCCCATCCGAATACAAAAATAAAAAGAGGGTCAAGAATGGTATTGATAATTGCTCCGGTGAGCATACATACCATGGAATAGGTTGGACTTCTGTCCGCACGGATCAGATGATTTCCGCCTGTAGTCAGTACAAAAAATGGAAGACCGACAGCTGTAATGCTCAGATAATCCTGCGCATAAGGCATAACCTCAGGCGTTCCGCCGAACAGATGCAAAAGCGGATTTAAAAACAGCAGAACCACAGCGCACAGGCCTGCTCCGCAGATTACCAGCATGGAAAGTCCGGTACCGGCAATTCCGCTGGCGCGTTCCTCGTGACCGGCGCCCGTTTCAAGATTATAGTTGGATGCACTGCCGATTCCCAGAAGCAGCGCGGTGGCAGTGGAAAAAATCGTTACGGGAAAGGCAACATTTGTGGCTGCATTTCCAAGCATTCCCACTCCCTGGCCAATAAAAATCTGGTCAACAATATTATAAAGAGCGCTGACCAGCATACTGATAATGGCCGGAATTGCAAATTTGGCAATCAGCTTTCCGACAGGAGCCGTACCCAGTGGATTTTGTACGGCGGTATTATTATTTTCCAATATTGAAAGCCCCTTTCTGTAAGTAAATGAAATCAGATGCCGGCCTGTCTCAGAAAAGATCCAGGAAACGGAACAGAATGTATTTATGAGACAAGTATAACATTTTTAAGGGAAAGAGAAAAGAAAATAAAAGCAACAGCATTGATAAGATAAATTCGGGAAATGATTGTCATACAAAACTGATGATGATATGATGGAAACGTAAAAATGAGATAAACAGAGAGGACAACGTATTGATATCAAAGACAATGCGCGCAATTTTACATGCGCTATCATACAGTAATGTTGAAGTGGAGGCAGCCAGACGTCTGGCGGATCTCAAAAAACTGGATGCAATGAGGATTTTTGTAAAAAAACTGGATACAAAGGTGTATAACGGAGAATATGAGGTTCCCGTGCGCATTTATTTTCCGTCAGAGGATGTTATGACAATGAACACAGCAGAGAGACGTTCCTGTCCGATCCTGTTGTTTTTTCATGGCGGAGGCTGGGTGACGGACAGTGTGGAAAATTACGACCGGGTATGTTCCCGAATGGCTCAGGATACAGAGCATATTGTGGTTTCAGTAGAATACAGGCTGGCTCCGGAATATCGTTTCCCGACAGGGCTGGAGGACTGCTATGCTGCAGCCAGAGAACTGTATACAGACCATGACCTGAATATAGATCCGGATAAAATTACGATCATGGGAGACAGCGCAGGGGGAAATCTGGCAGCAGCGGTGTGCCTGATGGCAAGGGATAGAGGAGAATTTATGCCAAAAAGGCAGATTCTTATTTATCCGGCTTTGGGCAACTGCTATACAGAGCAGTCTCCCTATGAGTCGGTTCACAGGAACGGAACAGACTATCTGCTGACCTCTGAGAGAATGGAAAATTATCTGAAGCTTTATGAGAGCAGCCCCCAGGATCGGGAGAATCCCTATTTTTCACCGCTGATGGAAAAGGATTTATCTGATATGCCGGATACTCTGATACTGACAGCAGAGTTTGATCCGTTAAGAGATGAAGGAGAAGAATACGGAAACAGACTGGAACAGGCAGGTAATTATGTGGAGGTACACAGAATTTCCAATGCACTCCACGGATATTTTGCACTGGGGATCCGGTTTTTTCATGTGCAGGAAAGCTTTCGGCATATGAATGAGTTTTTGAAAAAAAGAGAGGTCTGATTCTTGCCCATTTCTATAAAAAGATTGTTTTATATTTTAAACTAAAAATTTGTGGATAGTGGGGAAAAGACTGCTCAAATCCTTTCTTGCCTGTTCATTAAGACTATGATATATTTGAACTATTATAGGAGAGAAGGCGGAAAACGTGAAATCAGGATATTCAAACTGGCGGAAACTGGATAATGCGGCGCTGGCATTTCCGCCCGCAACGGATAAGAATGATACCAGAGTTTTCCGGATGTACTGTGAGCTGAAAGAGACAGTAGATCCGGAAATACTGCAGACAGCCCTGGATCATACAATGGAAAAATATCCCCTTTTTCAAGTGGTTTTGAGAAAGGGATTATTCTGGTTCTATCTGGAAAGAAGAGATATCAGAGCTGTTGCAAAGAAGGAAGTAAAACCTCCGTGCAGCAGGCTTTATATTCCGGACAAGAAATCTCTTTTGTTTGAGGTTTCCTATTATGAAAACCGTATTAATTTTGAAGTATATCATGCACTTACCGACGGTACGGGAGCCAGGAATTTTCTTCAGGAGCTGGTGCAGAATTATCTGAAACTGCAGCATCCGGAGACTCGGTTTCCGGAAACGGAGACACGGCAGAGGGCAACGTTCAGGGATCATGAGGAGGACAGCTTTTCCCAGTATTATTCCTCGGAAACTCCGAAAAACAAAGAAAAAAATCCTCGCGCAGTGAGGCTGAAGGGAGAAATGCTGGGACATGACGATATGCAGATTCTGGAGATTTCCATTCCCGTAAAGGAAATTCTGGATAAGGCGCGCTCCTACGGCGCTTCCATTACAGCATATCTGTCGGCAATTTTTATCTGTTCCATTCATGAGGAGATTCCCAGAAACCGTCAGAAGCGTCCTGTTACCCTGATGGTTCCGGTAAATCTGAGAAACTTTTTTCCTTCGGAATCCATGGCAAATTTTTTCGGGTGGATCGAGGTTGGCTATACATTTACAGAGACGACCACCTTTCAGGATGTGCTGGAGGATGTAAAAAAGCAGTTTGAGACAGAGCTTGTAAAAGAAAAGATTGCCATGCACATGAACGGTTATGTACGTCTGGAAAAGAATCCGGTGATCCGGGCGGTACCTCTTGAAGTAAAAAAGTATTTTCTCATGGTAGGCGCGGCTCTGGGAAGCAGGAGAATCACAACCGTATATTCCAATATAGGAGTGGTGCGGTTTCCAAAGGAATATGAACAATATATTGAACGATTTGGATTTTTTACCTGTACAGAGGCGCTGCAGCTTTGTTCCTGCTCCTACGGGGACGAGCTTCTTCTGGGATTTACCTCAAAAATCCCCGGGGAAAACATTCAGAGAAATTTTCTTGAATATCTGAAAAAAGATGAAATTTCATTTACAGAGGAGCGAAATGATTTTCCCGGATGCGGGGAAGAGCAGAAAAAAGAGGGCAGAAAAGCATATCAGACTTTTACGTTTCTTTGTCTGGCAGCGGCGGTGCTGTGCGGAATGATCAATTATATGACTGCGCAGACCCTGAACTGGTTCTGGTTTGCGGCAGCAGGAAGCTTTTGCGCGTGGCTGGTAGTTTCTGTGGGATATACCAAGCGGAGAAACATACTGAAAAATGAAATGTGGCAGCTTTTGATCATAACCGCTATTGCAGTTTTGTGGGATGTATTTACAGGCTGGCACAGATGGTCGGTGGACTTTGTACTTCCCTTTGGGGCAATGGCTGTGCTTGGTTCCATTCCTGTAATTGCCAAGGTAAATCATCTGGAGCCGGAGGAATATCTTTTTTATCTTGTGCAGGCGGGAATTGCGGGATGTATTCCCATTATCCTGGTGTGGGCCGGAATCGTAAGGTTTACGTATCCTTCTGTGATCTGTGCGGGAATCAGCTTTCTGGTGCTGGCAGGACTTTTTATTTTTCAGAAGAAGAATACAGTGGGTGAGTTCCACAAAAAGCTAAGAATGTAGATTTATTTAAAAATATAAAAGGCTGCTGTAGGCTTTGAAATTGCCGGGAATAAAAACCTGGCGGTGAGAGGCTTCAGCAGTCTTTTTCTGTTCGGAAACTGCCTCTCTGTTGTTCTGGTTCAGGTATAGGATTTTCTGTCGTTTAGTACATGATTTTTGTCTCTTGTGTATACTGTATTTACAACTTCAGGTATAATGATTATAGTAAAAACAACAGGAGAGAGTGGCAGGAATGTACAGAATTGCAGTTTGTGATGATGATAAAAATATTCGTGAGCAGGTCAGAAAAATGATTCTGGAATGGAAGTCTCAGGTGGAGGTAAGGGTGTTTTCTTCCGGAAGGGAGCTGATGGAAAATTACCAGCCTTACGATGCGGTTTTTCTTGACATTGACATGCAGGGAATGAATGGCATAGAAACAGGAAAAGCTATCCGCTCTGTAGATACTGATGTAAAAATTGTTTATCTGACAGCTTACCGGGACTATGTGGCAGGAGCTTTTGGAGTTCATGCATTTCAGTATCTGCTGAAGCCTGTGAACAGACAGGAGATTATAAATGTTCTGGAAGAGATATTCCGGTATATGGAAGCCTCGGATAAAAAGATCATCCTTGATTTTCGCACAGTGGATGGAATTGTCTGCCTTCCTGTAGAGTCCATTTATTTTTTTGAGTATGAGAACAGAAGGATACGGATTGTGACAGATGAAGATGAATATTATATGGTGGAGCGCATTGGAAATGTGGCAAAACGTATGGAGGATTTTGGCTTTTCCATGCCTCATCAGAGCTTTTCCGTAAATATGCTTCATGTGAAAAATGTAAAAGGACAGCACATTTATCTGGATAATGGAATGGAAATTCCTCTTTCCCAGAAAAAACAGAAAACATGGAAACAGGAGCTGACTGTCTGGCTGTCGGCACGGCTGGAGCACCGGAGAGGATGATGGAAATGAATTATGTATTATATTGTTTTTTTCAGATCATTGAACTGGTTATCCATACAGGAAGCTTTATCTGGTTTCTGTATTCCATGCCAAGAGAGGTGGAGTCGAAACCATGGGTAAGATGCTGTGTCTGGGGGATTTTTGTTGTACTGACCTTTTTGATTCCGACATTATGGTGGAATGATATTATTACAATGTCCGTGCTTACAGTATATTACATTGCAGTCTGCTGGTTTCTCTATCACAGAAGCAGAACCTGGATTTTGTATTCTCTGATCTACGGAATGGCAAATTATGGCGCTCAGGTGATAGGTATTTATTTTACCGTATATATCAGTAAAAAGTTTGGTTTTTACCAGGATATACTCTCCTATTATACACTTGTGCTGGCAAAAATGATCTGTATGTTTTCCGTGACTTATCTTATGAGGCGGATTGTCAGAAAACGCCTGGTAAAGGATCAGAGAGAACTGCATATCAGAGGAATGGTTCTTGTGCCGCTGTTTAGTATGGTTCTTATATATCTGTACTGCATTTCAGGGGAAAGCTTTTTTCTGGAGCACGGATTCTGGGGTGTGATTCTCTGTATGATCCTTTTGCTGGTTATCAATATTTACTGTCTGTATGTGTGGTATGATCTGGCAGAAAACAGGGAGCTGAAGCATAAGGTAGAGCTGATGAAGCAGCAGAATGAGCTGACTCATCAGTACTATGAGGATATGGAAAATAATTATAATCGTTCCAGAAGAATCATACATGATATCAGAAATCATCTGAATATGCTGGAGCAGTCAGCAAAAACAGATGCGGCCGGTTATTTTGAGGACGTTCACGGAATGTTGAATTCTCTGGGACTGAAATTTTATTCAGACAACAGAATGTTGAACATGATTCTGAACGATAAATTAAAAAAGCTGGAACCGGGGCAGGCAGAATGTAATATGGGCGGTATCAGCCTGGATTTCCTGGCGGATATGGATGTGACAACCATTTTTGCAAACCTTCTGGATAATGCCATAGAGGCAGGCGAAAATAAAAAGAATTTCTGGATAAAAATAAGAGGGGAACAGATACAGGATTTTACAGTAGTAAAAATATGGAATCCCTCTTCTGAAGTCTACGCCCCGGGACGCTCAGGAAAACAGGGGCATGAAGGAATTGGCCTGGAAAATGTGCGCCATACAGTAGAAAAATATCACGGCGCGCTGAATATAGAGACAAAAGACGGGATTTTTTCCGTAACAGCAGTATTTCCGGGAGAATAAGGAGGAGAATTATGAAATTTACGCAGACAGAGAAAAAACAGCTTATGATCTATGTGATCATAGCATACGGAATCACCTATGTGCTGGGGCTTCTGATGTGGTATGGATACGGAAAGGGAATTGATCTCAGCGCTTTTCCCAATGCACAGATGCTGTATCCAGCAGCAGGCGTTATGATGGCTTATTTAATTACCAGAAAGGATGACAAAAAGCTTCCAAAGGCTTTTTATATATTTTTTGTGGCGTTGACGGCAGTGATGGTTGTATGTGCGGCAGCCTCTGTTCTGGCTCCGAAAAATATAGATCTGATGGGCACACCGTTTTCTCAGTGGATGCTGATTCTGCAGTATGTCATGATAGGAGGAAGTATTGTTTTCTGGATCCTTCTTCTGGTATCCGGCAAAGAAAAGCGCAGAGCTTACGGACTGAACAGTAATCAGTGGGGTACTTCGGTTCTTATGATCCTGCTGTTTATTGGACTGTACCTTCTCAGACTTGTAATTGCCAGCGCTCTTGGCGGCCAGCTTTCCGAATTTGGAAAAATAATGGCAAATCCAACCACCTGGATCATGTTTTTTACTGTTTTGTTAAACCTTTTCCTGGCAGTAGTGGCGTTTTTCGGCGAGGAATACGGATGGAGATATTATCTTCAGCCCCTTTTTCAGAAGCGTTTCGGACTGAAGGAAGGCGTGATCCTTCTGGGCTGTGTGTGGGCTGTATGGCATCTGCCAATTGACTTTTTCTATTATACCACTCCGGATATGGGACTGGCGGCTCTGGCAAGTCAGTTTATTACCTGTATTACAATCGGACTTTTTATGGCATATGCATACATGAAAACACAGAATATCTGGGTTCCGGTGATCATCCATTTTCTGAACAACAATATGGCTGTAGTCTTTTCCGGAACATATTCTGCGGAAGTGCTTCAGAACCAGCAGATCCACTGGGCGGATATACCGGCTGCTCTTGTATTGAATTTGCTGATTTTCGGATGGGTGATCTTTATGAAGCCGTTTAAGGAGAAAAAGAAGGAAAATATGTAAATTCCAGGAAACAGGAAAACACAGAGTTGGGAAGTCTGATGCATGCCCTTCACTGCAAAAATGCCAGTGAAATACATAGCAAAATTCTGGCAGAGCGCGTATACGAATTAAAGGAGACTCAGAAAGGGGTTGATCTTATGTGCCGTGAAATGGAAAAGCTTTATAATGATGGAATGGAACTTGGCGAACTGAAAGCCAAAAGGGAAGCCGCTGTTTCCATGGCAGAGGATGGGATGGCAATTGAGAAAATTGCACGTCTGATCAAGGTCAGTGTGGAAGAAGTCAGGCAATGGCTGGACGAAGTACATGTAATTTAAAATGTGTGGATAGAAAAAACATAAACAATGTATATATGGAAATAAAAAATACGGGAGGGACGGATATGATTCCGGCTCTCCTGTTTTTGTATTAAAATTTATGGTTTAGAACCGGAAAATTGAATACATTGTTTGGGACTACTGTTTTTTAGAAGATTTATGTCTGAAAATTTCTCTGAAATTGCAATATGTGGTAAAGATGCTTGTTTTTCCTAAATAATTTAGTATAATTAAGTAAAAGGAGGGATGAGTATGGCGTTAAGGGCTAAAGATATTGCAGAGATGCTGGGAGTTTCTACAGCAACTGTTTCTCTTGTTTTAAATAATAAACCGGGAGTGGGAGAGCAGAAGCGTCAGGAAATTATCAGTAAGATCAGAGAGCTGGGATGTGATTATCTTCTGAAGGATATCCCCGTGACAAAGGGGAATATTGGATTTGTAGTATATAAAACAATAGGAAAGATTGTAGACGAATCTCCGTTTTTTAACTATATACTGGAAGGACTGAACAGTAGTCTCAGTGAGTATGGATATAATCTGAGCTTTGTATATATGAACAGAAATACTTCTTCTGAAGTACAGGAAATGCAGCTGAGGTCTTCGGACTGCAGGGGATTTCTTATTTTTGGTGTAGAGATGCAGAGAGAGGATCTGCAGGTGTTTATTGATACCGGCCTTCCTTTTGTTGTATTGGATAATTCATTTCAGGACAGTGATGTAGACTCTGTTGCCATTAATAATTTCCAGGGGATCAGTAAAGCAATGCAGTATGCTTATGATATGGGGCACAGAGAAATTGGGTATATCCGGTGCCGTGAGCGGATCACCAGCTTTTCAGAGCGATACCGGGCATATAAAAACTACATGAAAAAATTCAATCTGAAAATAAAGGAAAATTATATATGGGATGTAAACTATTCGGAACAGACGATCAGAGAAGAAGTAGGAAAGTATCTCTCAGAAAATAAAGAAAATCCCACTATATTTATTGCAGAAAATGATTTTATTGCGTGTCATGCCATTCATGGAATGCAGGATTATGGATACAGAGTGCCTGAGGACATTTCAGTGATCGGGTTTGACGACAGACCGGTGTGCCAGATGATCGTTCCTTCTGTGACAACCGTAAATGTGCCCAAGAACGCATTTGGGGCTGCGGCGGTTGAGCTTTTAATGGAAAAAATACAGAATCCAAGAGAGTATTCTATGAAAACAGAAATAGGAACAAAGTTAATTGTCAGGAAAAGTGTCAGGAAACTGAAATAAACTTAATTTTGTTAAATAATAAACGTATAAAAAGAACACTGATTTATGGAGAAATACCATGAATCAGTGTTCTTTTTATTTGGATCTATGAAAAAACAAGAAAAAATAAAGTTAAAATGATAAATATTTGTCAATTTTAACTAAATTATAATAAAATTTATTTAAAAAACTATTGACATTTTTAATAAAATAGAGGTAAAATGCATATAAACAAATACTTAATAAAACTTAATATAATTTAGAGAGGAGGATATTATGAATCAGTTATCTGCAATGGCCTATGAGCTTAGAGAAGATGTTGTTGATATGATAGTGGAGGGAAAAGCCGGGCATATTGGAGGAGACATGAGCGTTATGGAGATTCTCACAGAACTCTATTTCGATCAGATGAATATCAGCCCTGAGAATATGGATGATCCTGAGAGAGATAAATTTGTCTTAAGTAAGGGACATTCTGTTGAAGCCTATTATGCAGTACTGGCAAGAAAAGGATTTTTTGATATTAAAGATGTAATAGCGCAGTTCAGTAAATTCGGGACAAAATTTATTGGACATCCCAATAATAAACTTCCCGGCATTGAAATGAACTCCGGCTCTCTGGGACATGGACTTCCGGTAAGTGTAGGAATGGCACTTGCAGGGAAGATGGATAAATCAGGATATCGTGTTTATACGGTTATGGGAGACGGAGAGCTGGCAGAAGGGTCTGTATGGGAAGGCGCAATGGCAGCTTCTCATTATAAGCTTGATAATCTCTGCGCTGTAGTAGACAGAAACCGTTTACAGATTTCCGGCAATACAGAAGATGTAATGGCACATGACGATCTTCACGAAAGATTCCGGGCATTTGGCTGGAATGTGATCGATGTTGAGGATGGAAACAGCATACCACAGCTGAAAGCAGCTTTTGATGAAGCTAAAACAGTGAAAAATAAGCCTACGGTGGTAATAGCGAATACTGTAAAAGGAAAAGGCTCGGAAATTATGGAAAATAAAGCCGGCTGGCATCATAAGGTTCCATCGCCGGAAGAGGTAATACAGATTAAAAACGATTTAAGAAAAAGAAGGGAGGCGCTGATTCATGGCTAAAATTGCAAATAAACAGGTAATTTGTGATGTACTGATGCGGGAGGCAGAAAAAGATAAAGATATTGTTGCTCTTTGCAGTGATTCCCGGGGAAGCGCTTCTTTTTCAAAATTTGCAGAGACGTATCCGGAACAGTTTGTAGAAACAGGAATAGCAGAACAGAATCTGGTAAGTATTTCCGCAGGACTTGCGAAATGTGGAAAAAAACCATATGCCGGCTTCGCCGGCCTGCTTTTTATCTACCAGAAGCTATGAACAGTGTAAAGTAGACGTGGCATACTCAAACACAAACGTAAAACTGATTGGGATCAGTGGAGGAGTAAGCTACGGGGCTTTGGGAATGAGCCATCATTCTGCGCAGGATATAGCAGCTATGTCAGCCATTCCCAATATGAGAGTCTATCTTCCAAGCGACAGATTTCAGACAGAAAAGCTGACAGAGGCGCTTCTTAAAGATGAAAAACCTGCTTATATTCGTGTAGGACGAAATGCTGTTGAGGATGTGTATGAAGAGGGCAAGGTACCTTTTGAGATGGATAAGGCAACAGTAGTAAGAGAAGGAACAGACATTGCAATTATTGCCTGTGGTGAAATGGTGAAACCGGCCCTGGATGCAGCAGAGCTTCTTGATGAAAAAGGAGTCAGTGCATCAGTTATAGATATGTACTGCCTGAAACCGCTGGATAAAGAAACGATCATCCGTGTTTCTTCTAATGTAAAGGCTGTAGTTACCGTTGAGGAGCATGCGCCGTTTGGGGGACTGGGATCTATGGTAAGTCAGGTTACAGGTGAACATTGTCCTGTAAAGGTGATCAATCTTTCATTACCTGATGAGCCGGTTATTTCCGGAACATCAAAGGAAGTTTTTGATTATTACGGACTGAATGCACAGGGAATTGTAAAAAAGGTAATGGAGCTGATCTGATATGGGGAAATATTTAATAGGAATCGATCAGAGTACACAGGGAACAAAAGCACTGCTTTTTGATCAGGAAGGGAATCTGATCAAACGTACTGACAAAGCTCACAGGCAGATCATAAATGAAAAAGGCTGGGTTTCTCATGATCCGGAAGAGATTTACAGAAATACTCTGGAAGCTGTAAGGAATCTGGTTCAGGAATCCGGTATTCCGGCAGGTGATGTTGTGGGTGTGGGAATCAGTAATCAGAGAGAAACTTCCCTTGCCTGGGACAGATCAACAGGGGAACCGCTGGGACAGGCAATTGTCTGGCAGTGCGCGCGAGCTGTTGATATCTGTGAAAGAGTGGAACGGGCAGGACAGGCAGAAGCAGTCAGAAGCCGCACGGGTATTAATCTGTCTCCTTATTTTCCGGCATCCAAGATTGCCTGGATCCTTGAAAATGTGGAAGGAGCAAAGGAGAAAGCAGATTCAGGAAATATCTGTCATGGAACAATTGACACCTGGCTTATTTATAAACTGACCGGAGGAAAAGAATATAAAACAGACTATTCCAATGCGTCAAGGACACAGCTTTTTAATATTTTTGAGCTGAAATGGGATCAGGAGATCTGTGAGCTTTTTGGGATCAACCCGGATAATATGGCAGAGGTATGTGATTCAGATTCCTGCTTTGGCGAAACGGATTTTAACGGATTTCTGCCTCATCCGGTTCCGATACACGGAGTTCTGGGAGATTCACACGGAGCCTTATTTGGACAGGGATGTCTGAAACCGGGAATGACGAAATCCACTTATGGAACCGGCTCTTCTATTATGATGAATATTGGAGAAAAGCCTGTTTTGAGTACCCATGGAGTGGTGACCTCTCTTGCATGGAGTATGAACGGAAAAGTAAATTATGTACTGGAAGGCAATCTGAATTATACAGGGGCAGTGATCACATGGCTGAAAGATGATATGAAGCTGATCTCATCTCCCGGAGAGACCCAAAAACTTGCGGAAGAGGCATCAAAAGATGATAAAACTTATCTGGTTCCTGCATTTTCAGGACTTGGAGCTCCTTACTGGGACAGTCGGGCAACAGCGGCAGTTGTAGGGATGACAAGAACTACAAAAAAGCCGGAGCTGGTAAAGGCCGCAGTAGAGTGTATTGCTTATCAGATCACAGATATTGTCAATGCCATGAGCGAAGATGCAGGAGTAAAGGTTGAGGAATTAAGAGTAGACGGAGGCCCAACCAGAAACAGTTATCTGATGCAGTTTCAAAGCGACATGACACGGGCAGCGGTTCAGGTGCCGGATGCGGAAGAACTCTCAGGAATGGGACCGGCTTTTGCAGCGGGAATTGCGTTAGGGCTGTGGGATGGAAATATTTTTAACAAGCTGAACAGGACAAAATATGAACCTGAAATGAATGAAAAAGAAGCTGAACAAAAGTATCTCGGATGGAAAAAAGCAGTTGAACGGGTACTAATGTAAACGGAGAAGAACTTAAATAAATAATTACGACATAAAGGAGAAGAACATCATGGAAGGAAAAATGAAAGTATGTGTATTAACCGGTAAACAGAAACTGGAATGGGTAGAACGTGACATTCCTCAGCCGGGAAAAGGAGAGCTTCAGATCAAGCTGGAATATGTAGGAGTATGTGGTTCAGACCTTCATTTTTATCAGGAGGGACAGCTGGCTAACTGGACTCTGGATGGCCCTCTGGCTCTGGGGCATGAGCCGGGCGGAGTAGTAAGCGCAGTTGGCGAAGGAGTAGAAGGATTTAAGGTAGGAGATAAAGTTTCTATTGAACCGGCAGTACCCTGCGGCGAATGTGAAGACTGCAGAAAAGGAAATTATAATCTCTGTAAGAATATCAGGATGCTTGCAATTCCGGGAGAAAGAGACGGAGTAAATGCAGAATATTGTGTGCATGATGCAAGCATGTGCTATAAGCTTCCGGATAATATGGATACGTTGGAAGGGGCATTGATCGAGCCTCTGGCAGTTGGAATGCATGCAACAGAATTGTCAAATGCAAAGGTGGGAGAGACTGCAATTGTTCTGGGAAGCGGATGTATTGGTCTTTGTACTATTATGAGCCTTAAGGCGAGAGGCGTCAGCGAGATTTATGTTGCAGACGTAATGGACAAACGTCTGGAAAAGGCTCTGGAAGTAGGCGCTACAAGAGTATTTAACAGTAAACGTGAGAGCATTGAAGAATTTGCCAAAACACTTCCGGGAGGCGGCGCAGATCAGGTTTACGAATGTGCGGGAAACAGAATTACAACACTTCAGACCTGCAGACTGATCAAACGTGCAGGAAAGGTCACACTGGTTGGTGTTTCTCCGGAACCGGTTCTGGAGCTGGATATTGCAACTTTGAATGCAATGGAAGGAACCATTTATTCTGTATACCGTTACAGAAATCTCTGGCCAAAGGCAATTGCAGCAGTTTCTTCCGGTCTGATCCCGGTCAGAAGCATTGTGTCTCATGAGTTTGATTTTAAGGACTGTATTGAAGCTATTGAATACAGCCTGAATCATAAGGATGAAGTAATCAAGGCAGCAGTTAAATTCCAGTAGAAAAAAACAGCATATAAAAATAAATGTACAGGGAGGATTTTAAGATGTTAGGAAGAAAAATGATGGTTATGGCAATGGCAGCAGCAATGATCGGAACAATGACAGGATCTGTGAATGTATATGCGGCAAAGGCAGGAGACAGCGCAACCGGAAAAACAGAACTGGCAGATGCAGATTTTGACACAAGCTATCAGCCGAAAAAGGACAGTTATAAAATTTACTGTACATATAAAAATATCCACAGCTGGTATGACGCAATTAAATGCGGCGTTGATGCGGCAGTAGCAGATTTTGCAGAAAAAGGCGTGGAAATCGATTATGAATGGTATGGACCTGCAGAGCCGGACGCAGTGGATCAGGTAAATTCCATTGAAACAGCCATCGGACAGGGATATGATCTGATCGCTGTTGATGTAAATCAGCCGGAGACAACAGCAAAGGCTGTGGATGAAGCAGTGGCAGCAGGAATCCCGGTTGCAACCTTTGCCAGCAGTGATATTGAAGATTGCGACAGAAGCTTTTTTGTAGGAAATACAGATAATTACGGCGATGGCTGCGCTCTTGCAAAAGCAGTGTGCGAAGAGATGGGCGGTAAAGGACAGATTGCGATCCTTTCCGGAACAATGGGAGCCGCATCTCATGAAGAACGTCTCCAGGGATTTAAAGATACGATTGCAGAATATCCGGACATTGAGATTGTAGACGAGCAGAGAGATAACGATGCAGTAGAAAAAGCAATCAGCATTACAGAATCCTGGCTTCAGGCATATCCGGATCTTGGCGGAATCCTCTGCAATAACATGTCGAATCCGGTTGGCGCATGTCAGGCAGTGAAGGATGCCGGTAAATCAGGGGATATTGTAATCGGAGGTATGGATCATGATCTTCGTACTCTGGAATATCTGAAAGACGGTACACTGTTTGTGGCACAGGTTCAGAACTGCTACGACATGGGATATAAGCTGGTTTATAACGCAGTAAAGACAATTGACGGAGAAGCAGTAGAGGAAGAGGCTACAAATGTCGGATCCACTTCCGTTTATGCAGACAGCGCAGATAAATATATTGAAATGTTATATGGAGAAAGTGCAGATGCAGAATAATACAGAGAAGCTTCTGGTTGAAATGCGGGATATTGTAAAAACCTTCCCGGGAACAAAGGCTCTTGACGGTGTGACTTTAAAGCTCCGCAAAGGAGAAATCCATGCACTGGTAGGTGAAAACGGAGCGGGAAAAAGTACTTTAATGAACATTCTGACCGGGCAATTTGCAATGGACAGCGGAGAGGTGATCATGGAGGGAGAACCGGTCAGGTTCTCCTCCCCCAGAGAAGCAATGAGAAAAAATATTGTTCTGGTACCTCAGGAGTTGAATCTTGTACCAGAAGCCAGTATTGCGGAAAATATTTTTCTGGGAAATGAAGTCATGGAGAAAAAGCTGATCAACTGGACAAAGACCCGTCAGGAGGCAGAGAGACTTCTTGCGCTTCTGGATGTTCATGTAGATGTTTCTCAGCCGGTAAAAGTGCTTTCGGCAGCGTATCAGCAGCTTGTTTCTATTGCCCGGGCGCTTGCCTATGATCCAAAAGTACTGATTCTTGATGAGCCTACAGCGGTTTTGACCAATCGTGAGACAGAAAGTCTCTTTCAGTCCATGCAGAGGCTGAAAAAAGGCGGCACAGCTATGGTATTTATTACTCATCACCTGGATGAGGTTATGGAACAGGCAGACAGAATCACTATTATGAAGGACGGATGCCTTGTGAAAGAGGTTCCTGTTTCTGAAATTACAAAAGAAGAAATGATCAATCAGATGGCAGGGAAAAAGGTACAGATTACAGGCAGGGTTCAGAGAAAGGTTTCTGATGAGGTGTTCTTTGAGGCCAGAAATCTTTCCAGAAAAGGAGAGTTTCAGAATGTAAGCTTTGAAATTCATAAGGGAGAAATTCTGGGAGTTGCCGGTCTGGTAGGAGCTGGCCGTACAGAAATTTTTAAGAGTGTTTTTGGCATTACCGAAAAGGAACCTGGCGGTCAGACTTTTATTGAGGGAAAGGAAGTACATATTAAATCCCCTATAGACGCAATCAGATATGGAATGGGTTATGTTTCAGAAGAGCGCAGACACGATGGTATTGCTCCGGACATGTCTGTCATGGAAAATATGATGCTTCCATCTTATGACAAAATAAAAAAGCATGGTCTGATCGATTACAGACAGGCGATTGAGACAGCCGAAAAATATATCAGTTCCTTCAAAATCAAAACAGCGTCCAGAGAGACTCTCATTAAGAACCTGTCAGGAGGAAATCAGCAGAAGGTGATCGTGGCACGCTGGATGGCAAAGGGAATTAAAATGCTGATCCTTGATGAGCCTACTCGCGGTATTGACGTAAATGCCAAAGGAGAAATACATCAGCTGATCCGTGATCTTGCAGACAACGGTGTATCAGTTGTTGTGATTTCTTCAGAGATGGAAGAGGTTATGGCTTTATCTGACAGGATTATGGTTGTTCATCAGGGTAGAATCAGCGGCTACATCACAGATGTGGATTTGATCACACAGGAGGATGTGCTGAAAGTAGCTTTTCAATAGGAGGTAAAACAGCAAAATGGACAGGATAAAGAAATTTTTTAAATCCACGGCTGGCATGGTTCTGATCGTAACGATTCTGGTTGGCATTATCGTACATGCCACCACAGGAAACTTTTTTACGGCGTATAATATCAGTACACTGACAAGAGCTGCATCCTTTGTAATTATTGTAGGATTTGGACAGACGATTGTTCTTCTGACTGGCGGAATCGACCTGTCAGTGGCAACTATCGGTTCTGTATGCGGTATGGCGGGGGCTATCTTTATGGTGAATTATGGAATCAATCCATATCTTGCCATTGTGATCGCCAGCCTTCTGGGAATTGTACTGGGAGCAGTAAATGGATTTTTTATTGCATATTTTAAAATGACACCATTTATTGTAACTCTGGCAACTATGCAGATTTATAAAGGTATTGTATACGTTATTACAAAAGGTATGCCGATCACGGGTATGCCGGAATCAGCAGAAAAACTTGCAAATGGAGTGATTGGCGGCGTTCTTCCAAACATTGTAATTATCATGGTTATTATCTGCGTGATTCTTACAGTCATATTAAAAAGAACAAAGTTCGGACGTTATGTATATGCTTTGGGCGGAAACAGAAGCTGTGCAAAAATTGTAGGTATTCCTACAGAACGTATTGAGATGATGGTATATTGTCTCAGCGGACTTCTCTCTGCCATTGCAGGTGTGCTGATGGCATGTAAACTGGCATCCTTCCAGGCAAGTATTGGTGAGAGCTGGCAGATGGATTCTATTACAGCTTCTGTTCTGGGCGGAACATCCATGGCAGGTGGAATTGGAAATGTGGTAGGAACTATCATTGGTGGTGTTTTAAGCAGTGTTATCAGTACCTGTATTACATTACTTCGTGTATCTTCTTACTGGGAGACGATCGTTACAGGCGCAGTAGTTCTGATTGCCGTACTGATTGATGCAGTAAAAGACAATCCGGTCATTAAAGCAAGGATAAAAAGAATCTTTACAAGGAAGGCATAAAATCAGTAAAAACATGCAGATAACTGACACAGGGGATATTTATTCGGAAGGATAGATATTCCCTGTATTTTTATTTAATGCCTGTTTTATGCTTTGTCCTGCAAAACCCTGTTGTGTGTTTGGGCAATATGAAGTAGAATAGAGGAAATGAGAAGGAGACATAAAGGGCAAAATGCCATCGCCAAAGGCGATATGGAATGCATTTTGCCCAAGTTGCTGTAAATAGAATGAACAGTAACAAAAGATAACCAGAAAGACAGATACAGGAGAGAAAACATGGAATTTTATCAGCTTAAAATTATAAGAAAGGGAACAAAACCGCCGGTTTGGAGAAGATGTCTTGTTCCTTCTAATATTACCTTTGCTCAGATGGCAGCAGTCCTGGAAGAAATCCTTGAGTATTCATTTACTGACAGATATGAATTTGAATTTTATCAGGAAAAGGTTCATGTAAGAGAATACAGAGAAGATGAACCTCAGGTGACTTCTTATCAGTATGATTTTTCAAATGCTTCCGATACATTTGTAAATGACCTGCTGGATAAGATGACATGGTTTACCTTCCGGGTAAAGACGAATGAGCAGAAACTGCCGGAATACAGGGCAGAGGTGGAAAAAAAGCTTCCTGCAGTCAGTGAGGGTGGAGGGGCTCTTTGCCCTGTGATTATGAAAGAAAAAACAGGCGCAGAGGAAGAGTTCTGGTCGGATACAGAGCAGAAAAATAAACGTCTGGCGGAGCTGTTCACACTGGAGGCAGGAGAACCGGATTACAGAATCAGTAAAGAGATTCATGAGGACATCTGTCAGGGAAAAGCCTCTCTGATTTTCAGCGAAAATGCGGAAAGCAAAACAGAAAATAATAAAAAATGTACCGATTCTCTGTTAAAGGATATGGCAGAGACGGTAACAAAAGCTCTTTTAAATGAAATGAAAAAAACAGCCGCAAGCAGAAATCCAAAGGTTGCAGAGTACCTGCAGGCATATGAAAATGAGGATCTGGTTTTTCTGGCCGGAGAGCTGGGGATTTCCGGGGCTGAGAAACTTGATAAACCGGAACTGGCAGGACGGATCGCCGAAGAGATCCTGAAGCCTGAGGTTATGGAAAAGGAGCTTCTGAGACTGAATGAATGGGAATTTCAGGCTTTTGAAAAAGCAATGAAAAAAGGTCTTTTCCATGTAGAGGAAAATGAATGGACAGATCTGGAATGGGCCAGCGATATCGGATATCTGGCAGTTTATGACGATGGATATGCAGAGGTTCCTTCAGAGGTTTCTGTTGTTTTTGAAAAGATTTGTACATCGGAGTTTTGTGAACTTCAGAAAAAAAGAAGCTGGCTGAGCGCATGTCTGGTAATGGTTGAATATCTTTACGGCACAGCTCCTGCAAGAGTTGTATACAGAATGTACCGCAGAAGAAGAGAATGCAGAGTAAGCTTTGAGGAATTTACAGAATTATTCCGGTCTGTTCCGGAAGAGGAAAATATCTGTGTACTTGACGGCGACAGGATCAGCCTTCAGGGATTGCTGGAAGAAAAAGAAATCTATCGGATGCTGCTGAAATACCAGGGAGACAGAGAGTTTTATGTTCCTTCAGAGGAGGAGATTGTTGACTGTACATTCAATGGTTATCCTTCTAAGCAGCCGGTTTATAAAAAAATCAGACAGTTTCTTGAACAGGAACTGGGAATGCCGGAAGAACTGGCAGAAGCCTATCTCTGTGAAATTTACAGAGTATATTATACAGGCGGACTTATGTCAGAGGCAATGGAACAGCTGAACAAAAACGGAGTTATTTTTGAAACAAAGGATCAGGCAAGAGAAATGGCAGAGCTTCTGGTGGAAGCTTACAGTAAAACCAGAAAAGTACAGCTGTGCGGACATGCACCGGAAGAAGAACGAAATCCGCAGTTTCCTGGAACGTTCCAGAGTAATATACTGATGAATGAGGAAAAGAATAAAAAGGTTTACCCAAATGATCCGTGTCCCTGTGGAAGCGGAAAGAAGTACAAAAAGTGCTGTGGAAGAAACTG
>UMIN01050032.1_pt1 | contig 27116 bp, 16 predicted proteins | sample 1965811 | NCBI WGS metagenome assembly UMIN01 (sample SAMEA4836123, study PRJEB28245) | human gut metagenome | biome: gut microbiome; material: fecal sample | place: Denmark | collected 2008
CAGAAGGTTAGGCTGCTGTATTCGCCTGTTTGGACATTCCCGCTGGCACTGCCGCCGCTTCCGTTTTGGCTGCTGCCCGGCTGACTGCTGGTTCCGGTTCCCGCCGCGGGAATTTCCACGGCCTCCTTCTGATATCCGCAGACGGTGCATTCCTCATGCTTGATACCCTTCTCTGTGGCAGTAGCCGCTTTATCCGTCACCCATTTGAAGCTGTGAGCCGCCTCATCCGTTTTCGCTCCGCAGGCGGCGCAATCATGCCAATGGCTCGTGCCGTCAGATTTCCACTCTGTCCCAAAGCTGTGGGTATGGGGCAAAACTGGAATTTCCTCAATGTCAACATATCCGCAAACAGAGCAGGTGCGCTGCTTTTCTCCCTTTTCGGTTTCAGTGGCGGCCTTTGTTTCCTTCCACTCTCCATACGTATGGGCTGACTCGTCTGCTCTCGCACCGCAGTCCGTACATTCGTGCCAGTGGTTTTTATTGTCATGCTTCCAGTTTGGATCATAAACGTGGGCGGTCACTTCTGTGTTCGTTTCTACTGTTGTACCATTGACTACAACATTTCCAGTGCTCTCATTTTTTACGACAACCTTATCTGCGGTGTCCAGAGCAACATCTCCGGACAGCACAGTAATGGTATCCCCAGCCTGGGCCTGCTGCGCCACTTCATCAATGGATGATTTGCCTACCGCGTAAACGGTGCTATTTTCGTGGGTATAGCTGATCGAAGCATTGTTATCCGGGACATAAGCTGACGGGTCAGCGGCGTAAATGCCGCCGGTAACATTGGCCGCCGACGTTTTATCCACACCTGTGCCGATTGTCCCGAGTACAGCCGGCGCGTTAAAGGTTCCGCCGGCGGCGGAAACCTTTCCTGCGGATGCCGCGTCGCCCTGCGCGACAAACGCTATTTTCGAAGCGTTGATTACAGCTGTCGAGTCGGCCGGAAACACAATGCTTCCGGTTTCCCCTGAGCTTGTTTTCTTGGATACAACGCCATAAGCGCCGTCGAAGGTGCCTCCGTTGATTACAGTTTCACCATAGGAAATCACCGCGCCGGCTCCGTTCCCTTCGAAGGTACCGCCGTTAATGACCGTGGTAACGCCGCCGGCAGTGCTGATTGCCGAGTTATATGCGGCTGAATCAGCGCCGTTGCAAACAAAGGTGCCGCCCTCAATGGTCATGCTGTAACCAACGTTATTCACCGCGACTAAATACTGACCGCCATTGTATTCAATGCGGCCTGTTTGCTCTGCGGAACCGTCCATAATCGTTAAATTGCCTAAATTGGCAATTACAATACTGGTGCCGGAAAGCGTACAGCCGTTTAAATCTAAAATAATACGCGGCTGCTCCGCGCCGGCCTGAAAATTACCGATTGAAATATCTTGGTATTTTGCCAGGGAGATGTTCTTTAACAGCTTAAAGGTATAGGAACCGTCGTCGTTTTGCGAAATCGCCGCCGCCCCTTCTCCCCAAGCTGCGGCAATCGCTTCATCCGTGGTATCTGCAGTAATGGTAATCCCATCGGCGTCGGCAACTTGTTCTGCCGCAAAGGCTGTGGAAGCCACAAACACAAAGGCCATACAAAGGGAGAGAAGTAAGGCAGATAGTTTTTTTACCTTTTTCATATTAATTGTTTTCCTCCTTTATTTTTGGTTTTTCGTTTACAAAAGAAATCCGTCCCATTTTGCGATACGCCTCGCCTCCAGTATCCTTGTCCGATCCTTTAGCAGACAGCGCCCAGCCTTGTTTCTTTTTTATTGGCTATGATTCTTAATAGGAAACAATACTGCGTCACAAATTCCAAAAGAAACTGAACAAGTGTTTTTTGATTTTATTGGATAACGAAATATGCAATAAATTTATCTGTTATAAATTAAATAAAAACAAAAAACATAGAATTTTTAGATTTAATTCTCATAAATGAATATATTTGTATAATTTTTTGCTCTTTAAAAGTGTACTTTAACGGAATAAATTCCAACTATTTGGTTCAGACCGGCTGTTAGACTAACCATACTTTTAAAGATTTCTATTTTTTACTTGATTTTGAGCAACTTTTTTAATTTATACCAGATAATTAATAATTATATTGCAATTTTAATTAGTCCACAAAAGTATACAATAGAGGCTTGAATATTTGTGACTATTATGATATAATCGCATTATAAGCGGATTGTAACAGCATCTTATAAAGTACACTTTTTTACATGGCGTCTGGACTTTTCAAGAGGCCTTGTCCGAGGCCGTTTAAGTGGAAAATACTGTTGTCCGCTGAATTAAAAAAGGAGGAATTTTAAATTGTATCGGCATTTGAAAAAATTGTTGACCGGCGTATTGTCTCTGACAGTGCTGTGCGCCGCGGCGATGCCCTCCATGGCCCTGGACGGGACAGGCAATGTCGCTTCGGTTGACGGACAGGAATACGCCACCGTGCAGGAAGCCATTAACAAAGGCAACGGGAAAACCGTCACTTTGTTGGATGACGCGAAGGAAAATGTTGTGATTCCGGAAGGAGCCACGGTTACCCTGGAGCTGGGTACCTTCACGCTGGCGAATAACGGAGCGAGCCACACCATTACCAACAAGGGCACCCTGACCATTCAGGGAAGCGGCAAGGTAGATAATGAAAACCACGGAAAGGCCGCTCTGTGGAATGAGGGAACCGCAGTTTTAAACGGCGGCACCTTTGACCGCAGCAAGGAAGCGGGTTCCTCTGCGGAGGCATCTGGAAGCAATTCCTATTATACCGTTGTGAACCATGGTAACATGACCATTAACGACGGCGTAACCATTACCCAAAACGGAAAATTCTCCAGTCTGCTGGAAAACGGCTGGTATAACGGCGCGGAAAACAAGAGCGGCCAGCCCTCCGTATTGACGATTAAGGGCGGCACCTTCTCCGGCGGCCTGAACACCATCAAGAACGACGACTACGGCGAGCTGATCGTAGAAGGCGGCACCTTCACCAACGTAGCCCAGGCCGCGCTTCTGAACTGGAACGAGGCTGAGATTTCCGGCGGCGATTTCCAGGCGGATGAAGGATCTTCCTGCGTAATCCTGAACGGCTATCTCGACGATACCATGGATGCCGGTAAGCTCACCATCACCGGCGGCACCTTTACCGGCGGAGACAGCACCGACGCTCTGAACACCATGGGCGGCTCCAGCAACAGCGGAAACATTGAGATTTCCGGCGGCACCTTGAACGGCGATATCGTTCTGGGAGCAGCCAGCAATAGCGCGGCGGGGACGCTTGCCATTTCCGGAAGCGCTGTGGTGAACGGAAGCGTCACTAATACCAAAAAGGATAACGTGACCATTTCCGGCGGCAGCGTGGCCGGTGAAGTTTCCAACAGCGGCGACGGCAGCACCTCCATTACCGGAGGAGCGTTTGCTCAGAAGCCGGCCGACGAATATATCGGCGGCGCCAGCGCGGTTGCCAAGTACCAGGCTGCCGGCGGAGCGGCTGCCTATTATATCGGCGAAGAATCCATCAATCAGGCGGCCGCGAATGCGGAAAGCGGCAGCACCATTGAGGTTTTAAAGGGCGACGTCAAGCTGGATATCACTGCGGACGATGTTATCGTTAAGAACTCCGGCGACGGCGATGTTACCGTAAACGACCAGGATGTGCCTGCCGGTGATGAGGGTGTAGTCACCCATACTCACAAGGCTGAGAAAAAAGAGGCCAAGGAAGCCACCTGCACTGAGACCGGCAATCAGGAATACTGGTACTGCGCCGGATGCGGCAAATATTTCACTGATGCGGCCTGCCAGAACGAAACCACCTGGGATAAGCTTGTGATCGCCGCCAAGGGCCACGAAGCGGAGAAGACAGAAGCCAAGGCGGCCACCGCGACGGAAGCCGGAAATAAGGAATATTGGTATTGCCCGGTGTGCGGCAAGTATTTCAGCGACGAGGCTCTGACCAAGGAAATCAGCAAGGAAGACACCATTATTCCGGCTACCGGGACAACCTCCTCTAAGCCGGAGGACACCAGCAAGCCTGGCGATCCTACTTCCAGCAATTCCGAAAACAGCAATCGTCCTCAGACCGGAGAGACCTCTCAGTTCACCCTCTGGGTGGCCCTTCTGGTGCTGGCCGGCGGCAGCTTTGCCGGCGTAGCCCTCAGCAGATCCAAGAGAAAAGCCTCTTAAACACCTTTGAAGCGGATTCCGCGCATGACACGCGGAAGACCGTGGGACAGGCTGTAGATTTAAAATCCGAAAATGAAAGAGTCCGCCGGCTTCCTAGGGAGCCGGCGGATTTTATTGCGCCAAATATTTTTAATGGCTTCCAGCAGAATTGCGCGCTTTTTTAATAGAACCTAGCGCTTTGTAAAAGCTGTGAAGCGCTTCTGGAATGAAAAGAAATAAAAGCAGCGCCAGGGAATTTTCTTCCCTGGCGCTGCTTCTATTTAGCTCTGCCATCCATTTGATTTTTCAGGCCCGGACTAAAATTGTGAAGGTGTTCCGGGGCAAGGATGTTTTTCTATTGAGGTTTAGCTAATGGGTGCTGCCCGAAGTCGGCAGCTGACAGGCCTGTTTTAATTTTTGGAGGCAAAGAAGCTTGAGCTCTGCAATCCGCTGACACTTCGCCTGATCGTGATTAGATTTCCCCTCCCCCCGCCTGCTTTGTTGTGGCTTCCGGCGCCAAAAGGGCCCTGCGGAATTTCTCTTCCGTAGGGCCCTTTTCTATTCGGGCTTTGCCGTCAGGCGCTGCCCAAAATCGGCAATTTATTTCGCGTTCTTTTCCTTAATAGCAGCCTGCGCGGCGGCCAGCCGGGCGATCGGCACGCGGAACGGAGAGCAGGATACATAATTGAGGCCGATATTGTGGCAGAACTCGACGGAGGTCGGGTCGCCGCCATGCTCGCCGCAGATGCCCAGCTTGATGTCGGGGCGGGTCTTGCGGCCGCCTTCGGCAGCCATCTTGATCAGCTTGCCAACGCCGTTCTGATCCAGTCTGGCGAAGGGATCGTTCTCATAGATCTTGTTCTCATAGTAGGCATCCAGGAACTTGCCGGCGTCGTCACGGCTGAAGCCGAAGGTCATCTGGGTCAGGTCGTTGGTGCCGAAGCTGAAGAACTCGGCTTCCTTGGCGATCTCGTCGGCCAGCAGAGCGGCTCTCGGGATCTCGATCATGGTGCCCACATGATACTTCATGTCGCTGCCGGCGGCGGCGATCAGCTTGTCGGCGGTGGAGGTCACGACGTCCTTCACGAACTTCAATTCCTTAACCTCGCCTACCAGCGGGATCATGATCTCAGGAACGATATTGTATTCCGGATGCTCCTTGTTCACAGCCAGGGCCGCGTTGATCACAGCGGTGGTCTGCATTTCGGCGATCTCCGGATAGGTGACGGCCAGACGGCAGCCGCGGTGGCCCATCATCGGGTTGAACTCGTGGAGACCGGCGATTACAGCCTTCAGCTCGTCTACGGAGATCTTCAGTTCGCCGGCCAGCTCTACGATGTCCTCTTCCTTCTGGGGAACGAACTCATGCAGAGGCGGATCCAGGAAACGAACGGTCATGGGACGGCCTTCCAGCACGCGGTACATAGCCTCGAAGTCGCCCTGCTGATAAGGCAGGATCTTGTCCAGAGCAGCCTTTCTGGCCTCGGGAGTCTTGGCTACGATCATCTCGCGGATGGCCTTAATGCGGTCGCCCTCGAAGAACATGTGCTCGGTGCGGCACAGACCGATGCCCTCGGCGCCAAAGGCCACAGCCTGGGCGGCGTCACGGGGAGTATCGGCGTTGGTGCGGACCTTCAGGGTTCTTCTGGCGTCGGCCCACTTCATGAAGCGGTCGAAGTCGCCGGAGATAGAAGCGGCAACGGTGGGAATGGCCTCGCCATAGATGTTGCCGGTAGAGCCGTCGATGGAAATGTAGTCGCCTTCCTTAATAACGTGGCCGGCCAGCTCAAATTCCTTGGCTTCCTCGTTCATCTTGATGTCGCCGCAGCCGGATACGCAGCAGGTGCCCATACCACGGGCAACAACGGCGGCGTGAGAGGTCATACCGCCGCGAACGGTCAGAATACCCTCGGCGGCAGCCATGCCCTCGATGTCCTCAGGAGAGGTCTCCAGACGGACCAGAACGACCTTTTCGCCGTTCTCGTGCCAGGCCTTGGCATCCTCGGCGGTGAATACCACCTTGCCGCAGGCGGCGCCGGGAGAAGCGGCCAGGCCCTTGCCGATGGCCTTGGCGGCCTTCAGAGCCTTGGCGTCAAACTGGGGATGGAGCAGAGCGTCCAGCTGCTTGGGCTCCACGCGGAGAACAGCGGTGTCCTCAGAGATCTTGCCCTCGTCCACCAGGTCTACGGCGATCTTCAGAGCGGCGGCAGCGGTTCTCTTGCCGTTTCTGGTCTGAAGCATATACAGCTTGCCGTTCTCAATGGTGAATTCCATATCCTGCATGTCGGCATAGTGCTCTTCCAGGCGGTTCGCGATGTCGGCAAACTGCTTGTACACCTCGGGCATATCCTCGGCCAGCTTGGAGATGTGGCTGGGAGTACGGATACCGGCAACCACGTCCTCGCCCTGGGCGTTGATCAGGTACTCGCCGAACAGAGCCTTTTCACCGGTGGCGGGGTCGCGGGTAAAGGCAACGCCGGTACCGGAGTTCTCGTTCAGGTTGCCGAACACCATGGGCTGTACGTTAACAGCGGTGCCCCAGCTGTAGGGGATTTCGTTCATGCGGCGGTATACGTTGGCACGGGGGTTGTCCCAGGAACGGAATACAGCCTTGACGGATTCCATCAGCTGAGTCTTAGGATCGGACGGGAAATCCTCGCCCATTTCCTTCTTATAGTGGGCCTTGAAGAGCTTGACCAGCTCTTTCATGTCGTCGGCGTCCAGATCAATGTCGTTCTTAACGCCCTTCTTCTCCTTGACCTCGTCGATGATGACCTCGAAGGTGGACTTGGCTAAGCCCATTACAACATCAGAGAACATCTGGATAAAGCGGCGGTAGGAGTCGTACACGAAGCGGACGAACTTGATGTCGGAATTCTTGGCGATCATGCCGGCGACAACGTCGTCGTTCAAGCCCAGGTTCAAGATGGTGTCCATCATGCCGGGCATGGAAGCTCTCGCGCCGGAACGCACGGAAACCAGCAGCGGGTTTTCCTTATCGCCGAACTTCTTGCCGTTGATCTCTTCCATCTTGGCAAGGTTCGCATAGATTTCCTCCTCGATCTCGGGAGCGATTTTCTTTCCGTCCTCATAGTAACGGGTGCAGGCCTCCGTGGAAACAGTGAAGCCCTGGGGTACAGGCATACCCAAAACGGTCATCTCGGCCAGGTTGGCACCTTTGCCTCCGAGCAGTTCTCTCATGGAACCGTTGCCCTCAGAGAAAAGGTATACATACTTGTGGCTCATTGGTATCTACCTCCTATAATATTAAGCGCAGGGCGCTTGAGCAGATTGAGCTTTTCTCAGAGATCCTAACTTCTTCAAAGCTCTCAAAGCCATTATAACAAAACGTCCGCGGATTTTCCACATCTTTTTGCCAACAAATAGGGATTTTTTTCAAATTTCCGGAAAGAAAAATGGCGGCTGGGAAATTTCGTCAAATCACGACGGAAAAAGCTTGAAAAATCCGAAGGTTATGAGATAATAGGATTAGCTTTTGATTAAGATTTTGTTGGGCCGCAGCCGCGCCTGACAGAGGAGGCTTATATGTCGGAGGTTTGTGGAATTATCCTGGCCGCGGGCGAGGGCAAGAGAATGAAATCCAATCTGCCTAAGGTGCTGAGCCGGGTGCTGGATAAGCCCATGCTGAAATGGGTTATTGACGCCGCCAGGGGAGCGGGAATCGAGGCGCTCTGCGTGGTGGACGGCTTTAAGCGGGAGGAAGTGGAGCGCTATCTCGCCACCCTTCCGGAAGCCTATGAAACCGCTTTTCAGGCGGAGCGGAAGGGCACCGCCCACGCGGTGATGCAGGCCCGGGGCTTTCTGGAGCGCCACCGGGATGGGGATGTGCTGATTTTAAACGGGGACGCCCCGTTTTTGGATGAGGAGACGATCCGGAAAGCGTACCGGCGCCATCGGGAGGGCAATCACGCGGTGACGCTGATCTCCGCGTATCTGGACGACCCCTTCGGCTACGGACGGGTGCTGCGGGATGAAGGCACGGGCCGAATGGCCGCCGTGGTGGAGGAAAAGGACGCGGACGCGGCCCAGAAGAGAATCAGGGAGGTCAGCTCCGGCGCTTACTGGTTCCAAGTGGAAAAGCTTCTGGGGGTGCTTTCCTCCATCGGGAACCACAACGCCCAGGGGGAATATTATCTGCCGGACGCGGTGAAGCTGCTGCTGGAAAGAGGGGAAGCGGCGGACGCCTGCCCTGCGGAAAGCGCCGACGCGGTGCTGGGGGCCAACGACGCCGCCCAGTTGGAGGCCCTGAACCAAATCGCCAGGCAAAAGGGGTATCAATAAGGCTGATACCGTCACAGACGGGTATGGATACGAACGTGGAAAACGAGGGGGAATTTATCATGAATTTTCATGGGAAAGACATCAAAATCTTCACTGCCAATTCCAACCCAATGGTAGCCAAGCGGATCGCCGAGTGCCTGGGCCTTCCCTTGGGGAAATCAGAGGTGGGCACCTTCAGCGACGGGGAAATCGCGGTTTCCCTGTTCGAGTCGGTCCGGGGCTCGGACTGCTTTATCGTCCAGTCCACCTGCTCGCCGGTGAACAACAACATCATGGAGCTTCTGATCATGATCGACGCCATGAAGCGGGCTTCCGCCGCCAGGATCACGGCGGTGATCCCTTATTTCGGCTATGCCAGGCAGGACCGGAAGGCAAAGGCCAGAGACCCGATCTCCGCCAAGCTGGTGGCGGATCTGATTACCACCGCCGGCGCGGACCGGGTGCTGACTATGGATCTCCACGCGCCCCAGATCCAGGGGTTCTTCAATATCCCAGTAGACCATCTGGTGGGCGCGCCTACCCTGGCGTCCTTTCTGAGAGGCCGTATCGGCAGGGATAACGAGGAATATGTGGTGGTCTCTCCCGATTTAGGCTCGGTGACCCGTGCCAGGAATTTCGCTTCCCGGCTTGGCTGTCCTCTGGCAATCATCGATAAGCGGCGGCAAAGGGCCAATGTGTGCGAGGTCATGAACATTATCGGCGACGTGAAGGGGAAAAAGGTCATTTTGGTAGACGACATGATCGATACCGCCGGCACCCTGTGCAACGGCGCGGCCGCCATCATCGAAAAGGGCGGCGCCCTGGAGGTCACCGCCGCGGCGACCCACGGGGTTCTTTCCGGCCCCGCCATTGAGCGGATCGCGGACAGCCCCATCAAGGAGCTAATTCTGCTGGATACGGTGCCGGTGACCGGAGAACGGAAGCTGGACAAGATGACCATCCTCTCCGTAGCGCCTCTGTTTGCCGAGGCCATCGAGCGCATTTATGAGGACAAGCCGGTTTCCCCCATGTTCCTCTAAATATATGCTCCCGCGGCCGGTTCCGCCGGGCAGAGGATACCCGCGCCAGGGACGCTTTCCATGGCCGTGGAAGCCGTTTCCGTGCCTGAAAAGCAGGCCGCTAAGGAGGAAGCGGGGCCCGGAGGAAGGGCGCGGCCTGGCGGGCGGTTTTTCTTTTTCGGCTTTGGATATGCCGGGCTTTGGTTTTGGTGTGCCGCGGCAGCCGGCAGACCTCACGCTCCTATTATTTATGCGGCAGGCTGGGACAAGCCGGGGCCGGTGCTTTCAGAATTTTCAAGCGGTAAAAACAGGCGGGATGGAAGCTCCATCCCGCCATAATGTGCTGTTTTTCCGTTTTCTTTTTTGGCCCCAAAGCTTCTCTGTGACGCCGTGGGCCTCTTCCGCAAGCCCCGCCGCAAACGCCTCTCAAAGCCAAGGCGGCGTCCTGCTTTACCGGACCTGTCCGTTTAAGGGCTGGTGGAAGGAGGACAAAATAAACTGGCGGACGCTGTTGCAGTTTTCGGCGTTTTTGCCGTAATCGATCAGTGTGGTCGCCATAGCCGGCTTGGATTCCACGATAATCCGGCAGCCGCCGTCCTGCGGGTCGTAAAAGGAAATTGTAATATGCTCGCCCCAGGTCAGCATGTTGGCCCGGTGCTTGAAGAAGACTTTAAAGTTAGCGCGGTCTACCGCCGCCAGCTTCATTTTATAAATTTCCTTTTGAGACGCCACATAATTAAAAACATCCATTACCGGTACGGGAAGGTAAAAATCCAATTGACGTTCACAAGCCACAGTGTAAAACCCCTTTCCTTTTTCTTGCTTTTATGATATCATTTTTTTCGCTTCAGCACAACGGAAAAAACCAGGAGGATACGCAAAATGTTTGATATCTTTAAAAAATTAGAGGGCCTGCGGCCCGCCGCTCCCACAGGGCCGGTGGAGGCCATCGTGGCGGGCTTAGGCAACCCGGGCAGAGAATATGAAAATACCCGGCACAACGCCGGTTTTCTGGTGCTGGACCAAATCGCCGGAAGCTGCGGCGTGAGGCTCGACCGGCTGAAATATAAATCCCTGTGCGCCGACGCCGTGCTGGGAGGCAGGCGGGTGCTGCTGATGAAGCCCCAGACCTTTATGAACCTGAGCGGCCAGGCGGTGACGGAGGCCATGCGGTTTTACAAGCTGCCGGCAGAGAAGGTCATCGTGATTTTCGACGACATTTCCCTGGAGCCGGGCAAGCTGCGGATCCGCCGCAAGGGCAGCGACGGCGGGCATAACGGGATCAAAAACATCATATATCTGTCGGGAAAGGACACCTTTCCCCGGATTAAAATGGGAGTGGGCAAAAAGCCCCGGCCCGACTATAATCTGGCGGACTGGGTGCTGTCACGGTTCACCCAGCAGGAACAGCAGGCCATGGATGAAGCAGCAAAGCGGGCCGCCCAGGCCGCGGAGCTGATGGTCCAGGGGAAAATCGACCAGGCCATGAACCAGTTTAACTCTTAACGCCGGGTCTGGCAGGCCGCCGGGATCCGCCACTCCGCCTTGGGCGGCCCGGCGCTAAGCAATTCCCGCTTTTCCCCATTGACCCTTATCCGCCGGGCACAGGCGGATAAGCCGCCCGCGAATTTTTTAGCGGACCCATAGACAGGGATAACGGCAGAGAAAGCTCTGCCTGCGGCGGAGCGTCATAACGCCCCGCGTTACAGCCGCAACAGCAGGCGGAAAGGCACCCCAGCGGCGGCAGCGCGTTATAGCCCCCGCTTTCGCAGCTGAGATTACAGGCGGCAGACAGGAGAAAATAACCTATGAAATTTTTAAGCACCCTTTTAGATGGGGTAACTGAATATGAAACCCTTGTGTCGGCGGTGGAGCGCCACAATACTCCCGCGGCGGTGACCGGCGTTTCCGGGATCCATAAGGCCCATTTGATCCACTCCCTCTGCGCCAGAACCGGGAGGAAAGCCCTGGTGCTCGCCTCCGACGAGGGCGAGGGCCAGCGGCTCTGCAACGATTTGTCGTCCATGGGCACTGCGGCCCTGGTGTATCCCGCCCGGGATTTCAATTTCCGGGCCGCCGAGGGCCAGTCCAGGGAATATGAGCATCAGCGGCTTCAGGTAATGGCCAGAATGCTGGATGGGGATTACCAGGTGGTGATCTCCTGTATTGACGCCGTCCTGCAATATACCATCCCGCCGGACGAGCTGAGGAGCAAAAGGCTTACCCTGCGGGCGGGACAAGAGGCGCCCCTGGAAAAAATTGAGGCTTTGCTCAGCGCCTCCGGGTATGAGCGGTACCAGCAGGTGGAGGGCCCGGGCCAGTTCGCGGTACGGGGCGGCATCCTGGACTTTTTTACTCCCGACGCCTCCGCGCCTATCCGGGTGGAGTTCTGGGGGGACGAGATCGATACCCTGTGCTATTTCGATCCGGAAACCCAGCGGAGGACCGACGACCCTTTGGAGGAAATCACTCTGGCCCCGTCCACGGAGGTGCTGGTTTCCAGCCCGGGGAGCCTGGCGAAAAAAATAGAGAGGCTTTCCGCGGGGCTGCGGGGGAAAACGGCGGTCAGGGCCAAAGAGAGGCTGGCCCAGGAAGCGGATCAGCTTCTGGCGGGAAAACGCCCGGGAAGCGCGGACAAATTTCTGCCGCTGCTGTACCCCTCGCCGGCCACCCTGCTGGATTATTTGGAGCCGGAGGCCCTGGTGTTCCAATCGGAGCCGATTAAAATCAAGGAGCGGCTCCGGTCAACGGCCTGGCAGTGGGGCGAGGATCTGAAGGACTATCTGGAGGAGGGAATCCTGTGCAAGGGCCTGGACGTCTTTTCCGGAGACTATATCTATGTCCAAAAGCAGCTGGAGCGCCGGGATTGCGTGTACCTGGACACCTTTGTCCGGGGCAGCTACGATACGCCTCTTTCCTCCCTGATCAGCCTGAATGCCCGCCAGCTTTCCGTATGGGGCGGCGGGATGCAGCTTTTGCAGGAGGACTTAAACGCTATTCTTTCCCCGAAAATGCGGATTGTGGTGCTGGGCGGCACCGAGCGCTCCGCCCGGGCGGCCGCCGAGGACCTGCAGAATTCAGGCGTCCCCTGTGAGTACCGGGATGACGCCAAAACCCTTTCCCTGGGCCGGGTGACGGTGCTGCCCGGCAGCCTTTCCGCCGGGTTCGAGTACCCAACGGCCAATTTTGCGCTGATCACCCACGGCCACTTCGCGGCGGCGCCCAAAAGGACCAGAAAACGGCAGAAAAACGCCAAGGAGATTTACAGCCTTTCCGAGCTGGCCCCCGGGGACTATATCGTCCATTCGGCCCATGGCGTCGGCGTGTTCGAGGGGATTCACAAGCTGGAAATGCAAGGGGTCACCAAGGACTATTTAAAGGTACGCTATGCCAAGGGGGACATTTTATATGTGCCCGTCACCCAGCTTGACATGGTTTCCAAATATATCGGCCCCAAGGAGGAGGTTAAGGTGCGCCTGAACCGCCTGGGGGGCCAGGACTGGCAAAAGGCCAAGGCCCGGGTTCGCAGCGCGGTGAAGGACATCGCCAAGGAGCTGATCAAGCTTTACGCCGAGCGGATGAAGCTGAAGGGCCACGCGTTTCCGCCGGATACCGGCTGGCAGCGGGATTTTGAGTCCCGGTTCGAGTACGAGGAAACGGAGGACCAGCTCCGGTGCATCCAGGAGATCAAGGAGGATATGGAGAAGGAGCAGCCTATGGACCGGCTGCTGTGCGGCGACGTGGGCTTCGGCAAAACCGAGGTGGCTCTGCGGGCGGCCTTCAAATGCGTCACGGATTCCAAGCAGTGCGCCTTGCTGGTGCCCACCACGATACTGGCCTGGCAGCATTACCAGACCGTTACCCAGCGGTTCGAGGGCTTCCCCATCAAGGTGGAGATCCTTTCCCGGTTCCGCACGCCCAAGCAGCAGGCGGAGATCCTCAAACAGCTGAAGCGGGGAGAAATCGACATGATCATCGGCACCCACCGGCTGGTTCAGAAGGACGTCCAGTTCCGGGATCTGGGGCTGGTGATCATCGACGAGGAGCAGCGGTTCGGCGTGGCCCAGAAGGAGCGGTTTAAATCCGTCACCAAAAACGTGGATGTGCTCACTCTTTCCGCCACCCCGATTCCCCGCACCCTGAATATGGCCCTGTCCGGCATCCGTGATATGTCCTCTCTGGAGGAGGCGCCCCAGGACAGGCATCCGGTACAGACCTATGTTCTGGAATACGACCAGGCCGTCATCAACGACGCTGTCCGCCGGGAGCTGCGCCGGGGCGGCCAGGTCTACTATCTGCATAATAAGGTGGAATCCATCGAGCGGGTGGCCGCCCGGCTCCAGGCCCAGATTCCCGAGGCCAAGGTAGGCTTCGGCCACGGCAAAATGCCGGAGGGAGAGCTTTCCGAGGTTTGGCGCAGGGTCATGGAGCAGGAGATCAACGTGCTGGTGTGCACCACCATCATCGAAACCGGAGTGGATGTTCCCAACGTGAACACCATCATCATCGAGGACGCGGATCACATGGGCCTTTCCCAGCTTCACCAGATCCGGGGCCGGGTGGGCCGCAGCAGCCGGCGGGCCTACGCTTATCTGACCTTTACCCGGAATAAGGTTCTTTCCGAGATCAGCCAAAAGCGGCTTGCCGCTATCCGGGAGTTTACCGAATTTGGCTCCGGGTTTAAAATCGCCATGCGGGACCTGGAGCTGCGGGGCGCCGGCAATATCCTGGGCGGCGAACAGCACGGACATATGGAAACCGTGGGCTACGATATGTATCTCCGCCTGCTGGGCGAGGCGGTCAGCGAGGAAAAGGGCGAGGAAGCCTCCTCCTACGAGCTGGAATGTCTGGTGGACGTCCAGGTTCAGGCGCACATTCCGGAGGGCTATATCGAAAGCCTGAGCCAGCGGCTGGAAATTTACCGCAGGATCTCCGACATCCGCAGCCAGGACGACGCTATGGACGTGCTGGATGAGCTGATCGACCGGTTTGGGGAGCCTCCCGCCTCAGTCAAGGGCCTGATCGACGTGGCCCTGATCCGGAATACGGCGGCCTCCCTGGGCATTTACGAGATTAAGCAGAACGCCGGGGCCCTGCTGCTGTACCAGAGAAAGCTGGATATGGAGTTTGTCAGCAGGCTGATCGGCGCGTTCAAAAAGAGGGTGCTGGTCAACGCCGGGGCAAAGCCTTATATTTCCGTAAAGCTCCAGGCCGGGGACTCCCCTCTGGAGACGCTGCGGCAGGTGTTCCAGGCCTGAGACGCCGTGAGGGCTGACCGGCGGCATAAAATCAGGAAAGCCATTCTCCGGGCCTTTACTGGAATAGCGGGGCCGCCAAACTGAAAGATAAAATTCTGGACAAACCAGGAAAATACGTGTATAATTTAACCTATATGCCAGTATGCTAAGCAATTGCGATATAGGAGGATTCAGATTTATGAAAACCGGATTTTTCAAAAAGGCCGCCGCGGTCTTTATGGCGGGCGCCATGGCGGTCAGCCTGGCGGGCTGCGCCGATGACAGCTGGAGCGCTAAGGACGATACCCAGACTCTGGCGGCGGGGGTTTACATTTATAACCTTTACAGCGCTTACCAGGAGGCCCAGTCCCGGGTGATGATGGAGTCTCTCAGCTCCGGAACCAGCTCCGGCTCCACCGACTTTTATTCCCAGCAGATCGACGGCAAGAATGTTACCCAGTGGATGCAGGATAAGGCGGTGCTGAAAACAAAGGAGACCTTATACCTGGACGCCAAAATAAAGGCTGATGGGATTGAGTGGACCGACGAGGATCAGAAGGAAGCAGAGGAAACGGGAACCGCGGCCTGGGCGCAGCAAAAGAGCGTTTTGGAGGGCTTCGGCATTTCCAAGGACAGCTTTCTAAAGGCTTATAGCTTGTACAACGCGAAATATCTGAAAATATTTGAATCTATTTATGGGGAAAACGGCACCGAGGCTGTGAGCGACCAGGAGCTGGAGAACTTTTTTAAAGACAGCTATTCGGAATACCGGTATTTCTCTAAAAGCCTGACCACCACCGGCGAGGATGGCACCACCGCAAACCTGAGCGACGACGAGATCGCGGAGATCGAGGAACAGTTTAAGGAGTACGCCCAGCAGGTCAGCGATGGGGACAAGACCCCGGATGAGGTAGCTTCCGATTATCAGACAGCGGAGGGCCTGGAAAGCAGCCCGTTAAACGGCAGCGTAACCCTGACGGAAAATATCGTCCTTTCCTCCGACCTGCAAACCGCATTTGACGAAATGAAGGAGGGCGAGGCCAGGGCTATCAAGTCCGGTACCTCCTACTATTTCCTGTATAAAGGAAAAATCGGGGATCATCTGGATGAGTTGTCCACGGAGAGCGGCAGAATGAGCGTTTTAGCCGCCATGAAGCAGGATGAGTTCCAGGAGAGAATGGAAAAGGAAACCTCCGAATACAGCTGCACCATGAACGATGCGGCGGTAAGCAGCTATCAGCCCAGCCGGTTCGACAGCTGACCGCTGACGGGAGCTGGAGCTGCTGAACAGCCGCCGGCTGAAAGGGAAAAGCCTATTGTGATGCGGAAAGCGCTGGAGCCTGCGGGGCCAAGCCTATCCGGCCATTGAGGCTGGACAGAGCGGGCGCCGGGGAAGAATAGTGCCTTTTGCCTGGAAATGCCAGGCCGCGGAGCGGCAGGCGGGCAAGCCGTATGCGCTTCCCTTTTGCGCTTTCGGAAATATCCTGGAATAGTTTATTAGAAGCACCTAGAAGCACCAAAAACGGATCATAAAAAGCACCGTCCGGGAAAGACGCTTTTCCAGACGGTGCTTTTTTGCGTGATCAGGCGGAGTGACGCTGTCTCTGCGGCGGGGTCCGCTGTCGGGCATGGATAAAAAAGAAAGCCAGAGCCGGACCTTAGCCTTGCGGCTCTGGCCGTTTCTATGGCGGGAGCCGCTGACAGGGAAATTGCCGGAGAGCCTGCGCGGAAAGATGTCAATCGGCGGGAGCGCGGGGCCGGCGGAACGCCCGGCCAGAGCGATTTGGAAGAAGGCTGTCAGCGTTCGCTTTCCCTGGGCTCCTCACCCTCAAAGATCAGATCGTCTAAATCCCCGCTGCCGCCGGACCAGACTGGCTGGAATGTCATTGCAATGCCTCCCTGCATAAAGTGTTTTTCATAATACATTCAGGCTTATCGGATATACCAGAGCCGGAGGGACAATAGCTGCCGGACGGCGGGGCTGGGCGCTCCGGCTTCCGGTCGGGCCGGGCTGTTTCCCTGTGCCGGAGGTTCGCTGTAAGCCTTACAGTACAAGCTTCCCTTTCGCGGCCTTGTTTTCCCCCGGTTGGGTTTTCTATCAGCATATGCGGGGAAAGGCCGGATTTTTCCTGTTTTTTGACAACGGTTAAAATTTTGTTGCTTTGGTTGACTAGGCTGGCGTGGGGGGACTATAATGAAAGAGCACGTTTGAAACAGAACAGAGGAGATACTATGGAGCCGTTTTTAAAGAGAACCTGGGCCCAGGTGGATTTGGACGCCCTGGACCACAATATCAGAGAAATCCGAAGCGCCATTGCCCCCAGCGCAAAGCTGATGTGCGTGATTAAGGCCGACGGCTACGGTCACGGGGCGGTGCCTCTGGCGAAGGAAAGCGAGGCGGCGGGGGCGGACTGGTTCGCGGTATCCAACCTGGAGGAGGCCCAGGAGCTGCGGGAAGCCGGGATTCAAAAGCCCATTTTGATTCTGGGCTTTACCCCGGACAGCGACGCCCGGCTTCTGGCTCAGATGGAGATTTCCCAGGCGGTGCTTTCCGAGAGCCACGCGCGGCAGCTGTCGTCTTACGCCCAGGAGGCCGGAACACGGGTAAGGGTTCATATCGCTGTCGATACGGGAATGACCCGGATTGGATTAAGCGCGCGGAACCAGACCCAGGCGCTGGAGGCCGCGGCTGCGGCCCGGAGGATCGCGGAGCTGCCTGGGCTTTTGCTGGAGGGCCTGTTTACCCATTTCGCTGTGGCGGACGAGGCGGAGGCCGGGGCGGACTATACCAAAAGGCAGTATCAAAGCTTCCGGCTGGTGGCGGACACCCTGAAGGGCTGGGGGATTTCCATCCCGTTTTGCCATTGCAGCAACAGCGCGGGAATCCTGGATTATCCTGAGATGAACTTTAACCTGGTACGGGCCGGAATCATTTTGTACGGCCTGGAACCCTCCTCTAAGGTGCGCCGGCCCCTGGACCTGAGACCTTTGATGGAGCTGAAATCCGTAGTGTCGATGGTAAAGACCGTAGGCCCGGGCGTGGATGTCAGCTATGGAAGAACCTATACCACCCGTAGAGAAACCAAAATCGCCACCGTACCCATCGGTTACGCCGACGGCTACCCAAGGGCCCTTTCCAACCTGGGAGAAATGCTGGTGCGCGGTCAAAGGGCCAGGATCATCGGGCGGGTGTGTATGGATCAGCTGATGCTGGACGTCACTCATATTCCTGACGTGGAGGAGGGGGACGTGGTGACGGTGTTCGGCCGGGACGGCGGCGCCTTTCTTCCGGTGGAGGAGGTTTCCTCTCTGGATCAAACCATCAATTATGAAACGGTTTGCCAAATCACTAAGAGGGTTCCCAGAATCTACCGGGGCGGGAAGCTTGGCGGAATTGAAAAAGCAGGGAGGCCGGCGCGCTGAAGGACACGGCGCTGCCCTTTTGTGAAACGGGGTTTAGAAAATTTATGTAATCGAAAAAGCCTCTAGACAAAATGTTCGTTATTTACTATAATAGGTGTGACCAATATGAGAAGCTCATGATAAGGCCGCGGGACTGCGGCGGTCAAAGGCTGATAAAGACCTTGGCAAAATACCAGCTTGAGATTTAAAAATGTAAACTTTTGTAGACGTATTGGTTTTACGAGGCTTTAAGCAATATTTTGCCAATTCAGGCGAAATATTGCTTTTTTTATTGCCTTTTTTGGCATCCGCAAAAGTTTAGCCTGCTGGAACGGCCGCGCGGCAAAAAGCTTTATAGCCGTGCTATGGACTTGCGGATACGGAACAGAGCGGTTTCTCATTATGTCAAAATAAAAGAAAGAAGGAGTTAAAATTATGAGGCAGTTTTTTAAGAAAGCTTTGGCCGTTGTTTTGACGGGCGTACTGCTGGCCGGCGCAAGCATTAGTGCGGCCGCTGCTCCTCAGGAGCTCAGCGTAACCCCCACCGTCGCCTCAGGTGAAGCCGCTGTGGAGGGAGACGTTATCACTCTGACTGAGGGCAAGGCCGCCACGGTGGCCTTCCAGCCGTCTCAGGAGCTTGATATTATTGAATACCAGTATTCCCTGGCTCAGCCGGCTGATACCAATGAGACTATTGTGGACGTAACCGACTGGGAGACAGCGGACAGCCTGGTTCCCGCCTATTCCTTCAGCGGCCTCAAGGAAGGCACTTATCAGATCACCCTGACCCTGACGGAAAACACCGGCTACACCACCGTATTCCAGAAGGAATACACGGTTAAGGTGCAGGCCGCTCCCGTGCCGGTTACTGTAGCCCCGGCCGTTGTCTCCGGCAAGGCGGATATTTCAGGAGACGTAATCACCCTGACTGAGGGAACCGCCGCCACGATCGCTTTTCAGCCGTCTCCGGCGCTTGACATTTTTGGGTATCAACACTCTTTCCGCCAGCCGGAAAGCACTTTGTCTCTGATCGAGGACGTAACCGATTGGGAGACTGCGGACACCCTGGTTCCTACCTATTTCTTCAGCGGTGAGCTGAAAGAAGGCACCTATCAGATTGCCCTGACCCTGACGGAAAACACCGGCTACACCACCGTATTCGAGAAAGAGTATACCGTACAGGTAGTCGCCTCTGAGCCGGAGGAGCCGGAGACCCCGGATGTCGTCATTGACCAGGATAAGGACGTTCCCCAGGTATCCCTTGGCATGGATCAGGCGGAGCTGGCGGAGAGCCTGCTGACGGAAGAGGAAATCAACGCCGGCGCTCAAATCGTGATCTCTGTGGAAAAGGCGGAGCTTAGCGAGCAGCAGAAAGAGCTGTTCCAGAACGCCATGTCCGGCTATCAGGAGGGCGTTTACCTGGACATTTCCCTGTTCAAGGTATTAAACGACCAGAGCGCCGCGATCACGGAAACGAAAAAGCCCATCCGTTTGACCATCAGTATCCCCGAGGAGCTGCGGAAGGACGGCCGCACCTTTGTCATTTACCGTGAGCACAACGGCGTCGTGGAATTGCTGAAGGATTTGGACAACGACCCGGCTACCGTCACCATTGAAAGCGACCAATTTTCTGTTTTCGCTCTCGCCTACAGCGATGGACAGGCCGGAGCCTCCTCTGGTGAGGCCGGCTCCTCCAGCGCTTCTGGTTCTTCCGGCGGCTCCAGCAACGATAAATACGTGCCCACCGGAGACGGCTTCCCAGCCGCCGTTGTCAGCGCCGTTCTTTTGATCAGCGCGGCACTGGTTCTGGTGCTTGTCAAGGGCAAGCGGGGCAAGGCCAGCGAATAAAAGAGCTTAAGGGCTTAACCACCGGCCCGTCATTCGGGAAAGGGTTCCCGCGAAACGAATTAAAGAAGCGCTGGACGCCATATAGCGTCCGGCGCTTCTTCCTTTTGACACGGCAGCCAGAGAAAAAGGACAAGCCGGAGAGCATACCGCTCTCCGGCTTGTCTGCTAGTTGTATGGTTCAGCGGCAAAGCCTCCGGTTCTGCCGCAAAGCGAAACCGCTTTAAAAGGCGCGTTTTACAAAGCCCACCTTTTTCATGGCTTTGTCCAGGGTGCGCTGGGAAATCCGCAGGGCAATCTCGGCGCTCTTGGTATAGCACTGCTCCAAATAGGCCTTGTCGCCGATGAGCCGGGTGAATTCCTCCTGGATGGGACGGAGATGATCCACTACCGCTTCGCCAACCGCCAGCTTGAAATCACCGTAGCCCTTGCCGTCGAACTCCCGCTCGATCTCCTCGTTGGTTTTTCCAGTCATCACGGAGTAGATCCCCATTAGATTGTTAATGCCATCCTTGCCCTCGCCGTAACGCACCTGAGCGTCGCTGTCGGTGATGGCCCGCTTGAACTTCCGCATAATGTCGTCCGGCTTATCCAGCAAGGCCACGTAGCTGTTGACGTTCTCATCTGACTTGGACATTTTCCTGGTGGGATCCTGCAAGGACATGATCTTTGCCCCTACCTTGGGGATATAGGGATCCGGCACCTTGAAGGTCTGGCCGTAAATGCCGTTGAACCGCTCGGCGATATTCCGGGTCAGCTCCAGATGCTGCTTCTGGTCCAGGCCTACCGGCACCATGTCCGCCTGGTAGGCCAGGATATCCGCCGCCATCAGGCTGGGATAGGCGAACAGGCCAACGTTAACGTTATCGGCGTGCTTCTGGGATTTATCCTTAAACTGGGTCATTCGGGAAAGCTCCCCGAATTGGGTGTAGCAGTTCAGCAGCCAGGCCAGCTCCGCGTGAGTATGAACGTGGCTCTGGATAAAGAACAGGCTTTTGTCCAGGTCGATGCCGCAGGCCAGCAGCAAGGCGTAAGCTTCCAGGGCGTTTTTACGGAATTTGGCCGGGTCCTGCCGCACCGTGATGGTGTGCAGATCCGCCAGGGCGAAAATACAGTCATAGTCATCCTGAAGGCCTACCCAGTTCCGCAAGGCGCCTACATAGTTGCCCAGGGTGATGGTGCCGCTGGGCTGGATCGCGCTGAAAATTACTTTTTTACGCTCAGGAGTGTTCGCTGTTTCCATGGGAAGGGCCTCCTTATATTAATTCGTTTACAAGCTGTCCGAGAATCTTAATCCCTTTTTCCAGCTGCTGGTCGGTGGGCGTGGAGAAGTTGGTGCGGAAGCACTGGCAGGGCTCGCTTTCATCGGTCAGGAACGTGTTGCCGGGCACCACGCAGACCTTCCGCAGCACCGCCTGCTTGCAGAAATCAGGCATATCCACCCCTTCGGGCAGGGTGCACCAGATGAACAGGCCGCCCTGAATGGGCTTATAGGTGATCTTTGGCAGAAGATACTGGTCCATCAGATCCATGGCGAATTTTGCCTTTTTCCGGTACAGGTCCCGCAGGAACTGGATATGGGCCGGATAATCGTATTTGGTCATAAACTCGTTGGCGATCATCTGGGCCAGGATGTTGGTGTGAACGTCCTCGCCCTGCTTGCAGACGATCATCTTCTGGCATACGGCTGAGGGCCCGATGCAGTAGCCCACCCGGATGCCGGGCGCCAAAACCTTGGAGAAGGTGCCCGCGTACATTACCAGGCCATCCTCGTCGAAGCTCTTGATGCAGGGCAGGTCCTCGCCCTCGATCCGCAGATCGCCGTAGGGGTTGTCCTCCAGAATCAACACGCCGTAGCGCTTGGCCAGTTCATACACCTTTTTCCGTTTTTCCAGGCTCATGGTGATACCGGAGGGATTTTGAAAGTTGGGAATGGTATAAATAAACTTGGCGTTAGGCTCTTCCCGCAGGGCGGTTTCCAGGGCCTCCAGGTTCATGCCGTCGTCATCCATGGGAACGCCCCGCAGGCGCACGCCGTAGGAGCGGAAGGAGTTCAGGGAGCCGATAAAGCTGGGAGCCTCGCAGATGACCACATCCCCCGCGTTGCACAGGGACTTTGTGGTTAAATCCATGACCTGCTGGGCGCCGGAGGTAACCACCAGCTCGTCGAACTCCCGGCCCACGTTATGAGTCTTTTTCATGTAGTCCTTCAGGGTTTCCCGCAAAGGGGCGTAGCCCTCGGTAATACTGTACTGCAAGGCCGCGATGGGGTTTTTCTCCAGAATGGACGCGGTAATCTCCTCAATGGCCTTGGTGGGAAACGCCTCGGGAGACGGATTTCCCGCGGACAGGGAAATCACCTCCGGGTCCGCCGCGTACTTGAAAATTTCCCGGATCGCGGAGGGCTTCAAAGACTGTACCCGATTTGAAAATTTATATTCCATTTTCAGCACCAACCTATCATGATATAATATAGAAAATAAGTGAAAGCAAAAGCTCAACGCCTGCAAAACAGAGCTCCCGCCGCTTTTCCGGCGGCCTGCGGCGGGCGGCCGCTGTTTCAGACGGTGATTTACCAGCGCCCAGAAGGTCTGCCGGATGTACCCGAAGACCCGAAGCGGGATTGAAAAACTATTTTTAATTTTATCACATTTTTTACGGTGAATCAATGCCAATCCCTAAAGATAAGCGTTTAAAAGCGGGGGACTCCCGAAACGGGCCTGAACGGTTCGGGAGGACTGTGAAAGCAAAAAGGCTGGTGGTTTTCTACAAATTTTGGGGAAGAGAAAGCGGTAAATTTTTCTGTTTAAAAACAGCAATTTACGCCATATATTAATGAAATATTCACAATAACATGATAGAATAGAATCAACATAAGCATAGAGGAGGCTTACCACTATGAACGCACAAAAATTTACTCAAAAATCTCTTGAGGCCATCCAGGAGGCCCAAAATATAGCGCTGGAGCACAACAGCATGCAGATCGAGCAGGAGCACCTGGTTTGCGCCCTGCTGGAGCAGAAGGACGGCCTGATTCCCCAGCTGATGAAAAAGATGGGAACCGACCCGGACGCCTTGCTTCACGCCGTGGAGCAGCGGATAGAGGGCCTGCCCGGGGTTACCGGTCCCGGCCGGGAAAGCGGGAAGATCTATGTGTCCGGCGACGTGGATCAAAATCTGGCCGCCGCTGAGCGGGAAGCCGGCCGGATGAAGGACGAATATGTTTCCGTGGAGCACATTATGATGGCGGTTCTGGAAAAGCCGAACACAGGCATGAGCCGTATTTTCCAGCAGTTCGGCGTGACAAAGGACCAGTTCCTGTCCGTGCTGGCTACGGTTCGGGGCAATACCCGGGTCACCAGCGACACCCCGGAGGAAACCTATGATTCCCTGTCCAAATACGGCCAGGATCTGGTGGAGCTGGCGAAAAACCACAAGCTGGATCCGGTAATCGGCCGCGACTCGGAGATCCGGAACGTGATCCGGATCCTTTCGAGGAAAACCAAAAACAATCCGGTGCTCATCGGTGAACCCGGCGTGGGCAAAACCGCCATCGCCGAGGGCCTGGCCCTGCGGATCGTCCGGGGGGACGTGCCCAACAACCTGAAGGACCGGAAGCTGTTTTCCCTGGATATGGGCTCCCTGATCGCCGGCGCCAAGTTCCGGGGCGAGTTTGAGGAGCGGCTGAAAGCCGTGCTGGGCGAGGTAAAAAAGAGCGAGGGCAAAATCATTTTGTTCATCGACGAGCTTCACACCATCGTGGGAGCGGGCAAGACCGAGGGCTCCATGGATGCCGGCAACCTGCTGAAGCCGCTGCTGGCCAGAGGGGAGCTCCACTGCATCGGCGCCACCACCCTGGACGAATACCGGCAGTATATTGAAAAGGATCCGGCTCTGGAACGCCGCTTCCAGCCCGTGCTGGTGGATGAGCCCTCTGTGGCGGATACCATTTCCATTTTGAGAGGGCTGAAGGAGCGCTACGAGGTGTTCCACGGGGTAAAGATCCAGGATCAGGCCCTGATCGCCGCCGCGACCCTTTCCAACCGGTATATTTCCGACCGCTTTCTGCCGGATAAGGCCATCGACCTGGTAGACGAGGCCTGCGCCATGGTCCGCACCGAGATCGATTCCATGCCTACGGAGCTGGACGAGATTTCCCGGAAGATCATGCAGCTGGAAATCGAGGAGGCCGCCCTGAAAAAGGAAACGGACGCCCTTTCCCAGGAGCATCTGCAGGAGCTGCAAAAAGAGCTGGCGGAGCTCCGTTCCCAGTTTAAAGAGATGAAAGCGAAATGGGAAAACGAAAAAGAGGCCATCGGCAAGGTGCAGAAGCTGCGGGAGGAGATCGACCAGGTCAACGGCGAGATTGAAAAGGCGGAACGCAGCTACGACCTGAACAAGCTGGCGGAGCTGAAATACGGCCGCCTGCCAGCCCTGCAAAAGGAGCTTCAGGAGGAGGAGCGGATCGCCGAGGAGGGCCAGAGCAATGCCAGCCTGCTCCACGACAAGGTCACCGAGGAGGAGATCGCCAAGATCGTGGGCCGGTGGACCGGGATTCCCGTTTCTAAGCTGATGGAGGGCGAGCGGGATAAGCTGCTGCGGCTGGAGGATATCCTCCACCAGCGGGTCATCGGCCAGGATGAGGCGGTAGAAAAAGTCACCGAAGCCATCCTCCGTTCCCGGGCGGGCATCCAGGACCCGGACCGCCCTATCGGTTCCTTCCTGTTTTTAGGCCCCACCGGCGTGGGCAAAACCGAGCTTGCCAAGGCGCTGGCTCAAACCCTGTTTGACGACGAGCGGAATATGGTCCGGATCGATATGACCGAGTATATGGAGAAATATTCCGTATCCAGGCTGGTGGGAGCCCCTCCCGGATACGTGGGCTACGAGGAAGGCGGCCAGCTGACCGAGGCGGTGCGCCGGCATCCTTATTCCGTGGTGCTGTTCGACGAGGTGGAGAAGGCCCACCCGGATGTGTTCAACATTCTGCTTCAGGTGCTGGACGACGGGCGGATCACCGACTCCCAGGGGCGGACGGTGGACTTTAAAAACACCATCATTATCCTGACCTCAAACTTAGGCTCCAATTACATTTTGGAGGGCATCAACGAAAAGGGAGAGATCAGCGGGGAGGCCAGAACCATGGTGGATGGCCTGCTGAAGCAGCAGTTCCGCCCTGAGTTTCTGAACCGGCTGGACGACATCGTATTCTACAAGCCCCTGACCAAGGATGAGATCACCAGGATCGTGGATCTGATGATCGCTGACCTGCAAAAGCGACTGGAGGAAAAGCAGCTCACGGTGGAGCTGACCCAGGCCGCCAAGGATTACGTGGTGGACAGCGGCTACGACCCGGTTTACGGCGCCCGCCCGCTGAGGAGATTCCTCCAGAGCAAGGTGGAAACCGCCATCGCCAAGGCTATCATTTCCAGAGACCTCCGGCCCCGCACCCACCTGGTGGTGGATTACAACGGCAGGGAGCTGACAGTGGAGCCGGTGACGATTATGCCCAGGGAAGGATAAGCAGCTTCCCAAGAGAAAAACCTTTGGGCGAAAGAAGCTCGTTTCCACACGGAGCCTGTCAAGGAAAAACACTTTTTATGAAATAACTTCCCCGGCAGGGCCTCGGGAGGATTCGGGACTTCCCCAAAAGGGCGATGACGCCCGGCGGGAAAGAGTTCCGGAGAACCCCCTTTTCAAATTTCCAAGTTGTAAATAAAAACAGCAAAAAACAGCGGTTTTTCTGTTATTGCCAGAGCCGTCCTGATTCCGTCTGCGGACAGCAAAGGAAAAAAGCAAAAATATCTGGAGGCCCCGAAAGCAAATTGATCAGAGCTCATATAAAAGCGGTTTTCTGACCGCCGGAAAACAGGGGCGAACAGATCGTTTCCGTCGACTTTTTCTTTTCTCCATGTTATAATGTACTATAATAATAAAAAACAGGCTGGTCTGTACTCCGATCAAAATTGCAGCTTCATTAAATACGGCAAGGACCAATTTTGATTGATCATAAGAGGGGATTATTATGAAAGGCGGAAAGAAGGCCGTGATGACCGCTTTAGCGGTCATCCTTGTGGTTTTCATGTCATTTCCCACCGTGTTTGCCCGCGCGGGCGGCGGAGGCGGTACCGGAGGCGGGGGAGGTACCGGAGGCGGAGGCGGCGGTTATACCACCGGCGGCCACACCAGCGGTTACACCCGCTCTAATCCGATCTCGTCTATCATCGGGTATGTCGTTATGGGGCTAGCGGCGTCCGGCGGGGCTGTGACCTTATATATAAAGGTGAGGGCTAAAAACAGGAAAGCGGAAAAGATCATGGAAAATCTTTCCCGTTTCGATCCCACCTGGAGCCTTGCTGACTTTGACCGCCATATTCAAAATATGTTTTACACCGTTCAGGAGGCCTGGGCCCAGCGGGATCAGGAAATCGCCCGGCGTTATTTGAGCCGGGAACTTTTTGAAAAATATCAGATCAAATCCCAGTGGATGATCATGCGCCATGAACAGAATATTTTGCAAAACCAAAAGCTTTTGGCGGCACTCCCAGTGGCTGTCAATGATTTTCAAGGGGAAGACCGGGATTACATGTGGGTGTACATCAAAGCCAAAATGATTGATTACACCATAGACGACCGAACAATGGAGGTGATTTCCGGGTCTAAAAACAGTGCCAGCTTTGTGGAATATTGGAAGCTGATCAAAGAAAACGGCTGTTGGGTACTGGATGAAATCCGCCAGAAAAATGAGTTTAATCTGGACAACGTATAGCAATTAGCGATATATCATACACGGAATAATCGGCACGTTGTACCCGCCGCCGAAAACAATTAAGCGGAAAACAGAATTAAGAAGAAAAATTAGAAATGCCAAAAAACCACCGGGCGCTGTCAAAACAGCCCGGTGGTTTTTTACATTTTCTGGGGGTTATCACAAGCCTGCTGATTACGCTTGACAGCTGATTTTTTGAGCGTCGGTGCCGCTTTAGCATTCGAAGATTGGAGAACAGCAAGCGGCCTTGCGAACGAATCCCCTTAAAAGAGTCAATCGGCGTTCCAGTGGGCGATGCCGGCGCGCTCCACGGCGCCCATGACCTTGGATTTTAAATCCGGATAGTCCTTTTCCAGCCGGGCAATCAGCTCCTTGGTCCTTTGACGGGAGGTGCTGCCGTCGGCGGGGCAGCTGCTTTTC
>UMIN01007636.1_pt1 | contig 26559 bp, 32 predicted proteins | sample 1965811 | NCBI WGS metagenome assembly UMIN01 (sample SAMEA4836123, study PRJEB28245) | human gut metagenome | biome: gut microbiome; material: fecal sample | place: Denmark | collected 2008
AGTCACCGCCAGCACTTTCAGATTGACCGCCATGTGCAGGTCCAGCCGTCTGGCATTGACCGCCCGACAGGTCATGTGCTCCACTGCTGCCCGGACCCAGGCCACGGCTGAACCCTCCGTGCTTTTCAGCTTGATTGACGCAGAAAACTCCTTGGTAAAGTCGCAGCATTTCAAGGTGTCTCCTTTGGGATCCAGGTACAACACCCGGATATCGCATACACCCTCACACCGCAGGGTGTCCTCGCTGATGCCATAGGAAATGATCTCCGGTACCACCCTGCATTTGAGCACCTTCTGAATATCTGCGCAGTAATCAGGAAGGTTGTACTCGGTATCTATGGGCACCTCGTAAGAGCCGTCGAATACGGGGTCGAAATAATCGTATGGCTGAGTCTTTCGCTTTGCCTGCATACTGTGATCCTCTCCTTTGCTGTTCTTACCCCATATCTATGCGCGGGACAGGAGAATATGCGAAAAAGGCGCCCGCTGGGGGACATTCCCCGGCAGACGCCTTTCTCTTATGTTTGTTTTACGGCTCCTCGATCTTTCGGATGCCATAGAGCTTCCGCAGAAACATGCCCAAAAAGCCTTTTCGCTTCTCGATCACAACTACCTTCATCGCCCTTGCCTCCCGTTTCCACAGCGTAGTAACGAAAACCCCAGGGCTACCAAGATCACCGCGGAAAGAAACAGGGTGAGCCCCACGGGGCAAAAACAGGAAAGGGACATCCCCAAGCCAAAACAGATTGCGTACATGCATCTGTTCTGACGGTTTTTAAAACAAGAGCAATCACAGCGCATCACGTAACATCGACCTTTCCCTTTGCCGGTTTTCTCGTTCATTAACCAGTATATCCAAAGGGGAAAAAAGTGTTACTCCTGGTATACCACGATCAACGCGGTGCCGGAATGGACACGGATCTCCGCCGTATCTCCCACGATGCTGTTGCTCACTCCCATGAGCACGCCGCCGCTGGTCAGTGTCTCGTGATCCAGGGGATAAAGCAGTCCCCGGTAAGTCACGGTGCAGCTGGATTCCCCAAAGGGAAACACGGAAACAGTAGCGTCCTTCATCTCGGTCAAGCGAAGGAGACTATCCCGAATAAGAAACACTTTGGTGTGTTCGTCAGCGATGACCCCATGGCCGCTGTGCTCTCGAATGTACTGGAGCACTTCCAGATTCGCCAAAGAGTGGTCAAACCGAGGCCCACCCAGGCAACCCAACAGCACAAAATGCCGGAATCCCTTGGCAAAGCCTTTCATCACCGCGTACATGGTGTCAGTAACATCCTTCTGCACAGGAAGGGTGACCACCTTGCGGTTTTTCTGCGGCGGAACCTTGGTGGAATCAAAATCTCCCACGATCAAGTCCGGCGTAATATGATGCTTCACCGCAGTTTCATAACCGCCGTCAGCGCAGATAACGTAATAGTTCTCCGGAGGGAACTCCTGAAAAATAGCTTCACTCTCAATGGGTGAGGCACCGATGATCATACATTCTTGTTTTTTGTTTGCCATTGCTTGACATCCTTTACCTCTTGATACATGGAACAATAACTCTCATGGCGTGACCGGGAGATCTTGCCCTCCTCCACAGCCTGAAGAATTGCGCAGCCCTTCTCGCAGGTGTGAGAACAGGAGGTGAATTGACACTCTCCCAAGTAGGGCAGGAATTCTCGGAACCCATACACCAGCTTCTCTTTATCCGTCAGCCGGTAACGCTCGATATCGAAGGTGGAAAAACCAGGGGTATCCGCAACATAGCCGCCATCCTCCAGCTTGTAGAGCTCCACCTCACGGGTAGTATGCCGGCCCCGGCCCAGCTTTTGACTGATCTCACCCGTCTTGAGCTGGAATTCCGGAAACAGAGCATTGAGCAGGCTAGATTTTCCCACACCGGAGTTCCCAGTGAAAGCGGAGATCTTCCCCCGCAGCAATTCCCGCACTTGATCCACTCCCTGGCCGGTCACAGAGGACACCACCAAGCAGGGCACCCCGGCCAAATCATAAATGGCTTTCAGCTGGGATCCATCCTCCAAGTCTGTTTTGGTCAGCACCAAAATGGGCTGGATCTCCTCCATCTCCGCCACAGCGATGGTCTTATCGATGATGAGAGGCTCTGGGAAGGGATGGCGCAGGGACGCCACGATGAACAGCTGATCGATATTGGCAATGGGAGGCCGTACCAAGAAATTTCTTCGAGGAAGGATTTCCTCTAAGGCTCCTGTACCGTCCTCTTCTCCCGTGATTCGAACTCGATCGCCTGCATACGGAGAGATCCGTTCCTTCCGAAACTTGCCCCGGGCAGTGCAAGTGTAAAACCCTTCAGGGGTTTCCACGGTGTAAAAACCGCCGATACCCTTTCGCACTAGACCTTCCAAGTGTTTCGGCTCCATCACTGGACATCCCCCTCGTCGGAAGAAGAGTCTCCTCCCTCCTCCGAGCTTCCTTCATCGCTGGATTCGGAATTTTCATCGCCAGAATTGCCACCACCAGAGGAGACGAACTCATAGGTGCGGATTACCTGAGTGCTCTGAGTGTCGAAATTGAACTCATACTCCATATAGGTCTGGTCGTTCAAGGTCACTACCACAGGCTCTGTACCGGAAGTGCCGGTGAAACTGATAGAATAGCTGCTGGCGTAAGCAGGATTGACCACCTCAGACACCACCGTGACGCCGTTGCGGTAAACCTTCAAGGTGATATCCTCGTTGACACCGCTGGGCAGCGGGATGCTGGTAGACAAAGTCTTGGTGGCTCCTTTGCCGGAGCTGACCGTGATATCCACCGCAGAACCCTTGGAGACCTCCGAGCCCTCGCCGGGAGTCACGCTGATGACCGTATCCGCGGGCAGAGTGCTGGTATCGTCTTTCGTAATAGAACCAACAGTCAAACCAGCGTCCTCGAGCATTGCGGTAGCATTATAGAGCAAGTCGCCTTCCAGACCAGTGGGAACTTTCACCTTTTCATCTGCGGGACCAGTGCTCACTTTCAAAGTCACATAGGATCCAGCGTCTACAGAAGTACCAGCCGTGGGATCAGTAGACACCACATGACCTTCTTCCACTTTATCGTCGGCTACGTTCTCCACTTTGCTGTGGAGCCCAGCCTCTGTTATGGCGTTCTGGGCCTCCTCCATGGTTTTATTCACCACATCGGGAACCTCAACTTGTTCCACGCCGCCATTGACCAGCAGTTCCACGTCGGCGGTCTTTTTCACCATGATTCCCGCCTCAGGATCCTGCTTCATAATCTCGCCAGGCTGCTTGTCAGGATCATTACCCTTTACAACCGTAATATTAAATCCTTTGTATTCCTCGTTGGCGATCACGTCCTCATAGAGCTGTCCCACCAACTGAGGCATCTTAATCAGATCGTTGCCCTTTTCCGGAAGATTATTCCAATAGTTCAGGAAGTAGATAGCAGCCACAGCCAGACCCACAATGATGGCCGCCACCAAAACGCCCTTGACCACCATAGCACCTTTGGCACTGCGCCGAGACCGCACCAATTCCTCTTCGTACTCGTAATCGTCATTGTAAGAGGGAGCCTGCCGGGAAGTGTCGTACGCTTCCATGCTACGAGATGCGTCATACCGTGCATTAGCGGTTTGCAGGTCGTAATGGAACACCACATTGGGGTTGCGCCGGAACTGGTCCAGGTCGTCCAGCATTTCCCCAGCGGACTGGAATCGATCCACGGGGTTCTTCTCCATGGCCTTCATGGTGATCTGCTCCAAACCTCTGGGAATGGAGGGATTCAGCTCTCGGGGCATGACAGCTTTGGCCTGAAGCTGCATCAGCGCCACAGACACGGCGTTATCCGCCACAAAGGGCAATTTGCCAGTGAGCATCTCGTAGAGCATCACGCCCACCGAGTAAATGTCCGCCTTGTCGGTAATATAATCCCCGCTGGCCTGCTCAGGAGCAATATAGTGCACCGATCCAATGGCCTTGTCGGTCATGGTGGTGGTCTCACTCTGGAGGAACCGTGCGATACCGAAGTCGGCCACCTTGATGGTGCCGTCCTGGAGCAGCATGATGTTCTGGGGCTTGATATCCCGGTGAATAATCCCCTTCTCATGAGCGCACTCCAAAGCCATCAGGATCTGGGTGGTGAAGTGGACGGCTTCGTTCCAGCGGATGACGCCTTCCTGCTCGATATACTGCTTCAAAGTGATGCCGTCGATAAATTCCATGACGATGTACTGGATCTGATCTCCAAAGCTCACGTCATAAACCTTGACGATATTGGGATGGGACAGCACAGCAATAGCCTTGGACTCGTTGCGGAAACGGCGCAGGAAATCGCTGTTGTTAGAAAACTCTTCCTTTAAGATCTTGATAGCCACCCAACGGTCTTCCACACGGTCATAGGCCTTATACACATAGGCCATGCCGCCCACGCCGATCAGCTCGTGGATCTCATATCTGCCGTCCAGGCGCTTTCCAATAAATCTATCCATAAACAGTTACCAAACCTTTCTGTAAAATCCCTGGGAACTCAGCTGTTGTGTATGACGGCCACCGTGATATTGTCGGAACCGCCGCACTTTACAGCGTATTGGATCAGCTCTTGGGGCAGCCCATGACCTTCCTGGCCAAACCGCTCCATGTAGTTTTCCAGCAGATCCTCATCCACATAATTGGAGAGCCCATCAGAACAGGCCATCGCCAAATCGCCAGGAGAAAAATCCCAAGCGGCATAGTCACAGGATACCAGCTCGTGAACACCCAGCACACGGGTGATGATATTTCTTTTAGGATGCACCCGTGCTTCTTCCGGGGTGATCTGTCCAAAGTTCACCAGATCCTGCACATAGGAGTGATCCATAGTGATCTGACTGACGATTTCATCATGGCGGAGATAGGCCCGGCTGTCGCCGATATGGGCCACATGCAGAGTGCCCTTTGTGGCGATCATCAGCACCACTGTTGTGCCCATTCCCCGCAGATCAGGCTGTTCCAGAGACATCTGATACACCGCATCATTGGCCCGATTTATGGCATTGATCATCAGATTTTTCAAGTTGGGCTTGCTCATGTTCTCGTCGAAACCGGAAAGGATCTGCTGCCGAATGGTCTCTACGGCAACGGCGCTGGCAACGTTTCCGCCATTAGCGCCTCCCATGCCATCACAGACAATGGCCCAAGCGCTGTTTGGGGAAAACAAACCACAGTCACAGCTGTCTTGGTTGGAGCTACGCACAGCGCCCACGTCTGTTTCGAAATCAACTCTCATGTTCGGTCCCTCCTTCGACTTTCCTTCTAAGCTGCCCGCAGGAAGCGTCAATATCCGACCCCAGCGTCCGGCGCACAGTGGCCGTAACACCTCTCTCTTCCAACAGGGCTACGAAGCGCTTTTGCCGGTCCAGGCCGCTCTTCTTGTAGCCAGTGCCCGTCACGTCGTTGACGGGGATGAGATTGACATGGGCCAAAATGCCCCGCAATCTTCCGGCCAACTCCTTGGCGCACCAGTCCATATCGTTGACGCCGCTGATCATGGCGTACTCAAAGGAGATGCGCCGGCCTGTCTTGTCACTGTAATACTTGCAGGCCCGCAAAAGCTCTTCCATATTCCAACGCTTATTCACCGGCATTGTCTGGGAACGGATCTCGTCGTTGGGGGCGTGCAGAGAAATGGAAAGCGTCAGCTGCAAGCGCTTATCCGCCAGATCGTAGATCCTATCTACCAGCCCGCAGGTGGACAGCGAAATGTGCCGCATGCCGATGTTCAGACCCTCAGGTGAGGTGACCAGCTCCAAAAAACGCAGCACGTTCTCGTAATTATCCAAAGGCTCGCCCATACCCATCAATACGATGTGGGAAATGCGCTCCCCTGCGTCCAGGGACGCGGCCTGCACCTGGGAGAGAATCTCCGAGGCGGCCAAATTCCTAGAAAAACCACTTTTGCCTGTAGCGCAAAAGCTGCAATTCATTTTACACCCAACCTGGGTGGAAATGCAAATGGAACTTCCGTGATGGTAGTGCATCAGTACCGATTCCACATACTCTCCGTCAGGCAGACGGAACAGATATTTCACGGTCCCGTCCTTAGAAACCTGCTTTCGCTCCACCTGTGCATAATAGATATCATACTTTTGGGAAAGCTCTTCCCGAAGCGCCTTGGACAAATCGGACATTTGAGAGAAATCCGTCACGCCCCGATGAAGCCAACGGTAGACCTGCTCCGCCCGGTATTTGGGCAGTCCTAATTCGCCCAGCTCCTCCCGGAGTTCTGGCAACGTCTTTGACTTGATATCCCTTGGGTTCAAAAACTCAGTGTTCATAAATCTCCTGTTCTGCGGAAGCGGGCGGCGAAGAAACCGTCGGAGCCTCCGGCGAAGGGCAATAGAGTCAAGGTGTGGGCCGGCTCCTCCACCAGGCGTTCCACCCCCGGCAGCGAAAAGGGAGCAGGTTCAAACTCGGGATGGGCCCGCAAAAAGCGTTCCGCCACACAGCCGTTTTCCTGGGGGTTCAGAGTGCAGGTAGCGTATACCAGCAATCCCCCTGGGCGCACCAGAGAAGCGCCATTTTCTAAAATGCGTAACTGAAGCTCCGGCAGTTCTTTGACAGAAGCAAGGGGCTTATAGCGGATCTCCGGTTTCCGCCGAATGACCCCGTATCCGGAACAAGGTACATCGCACAGCACACCATCCATGGGAGGAAGTCCCTCATATGGCTTCTGGCCGTCACGCTGTTCCGCCTGAATGCAGGAAAGCCCCAGCCGTTCCCCGCCTTGACGGATCAACCCCACCCGGCCTTTGTACAGGTCGAAGGAATAGACCTTACCTTGGTTTTCCAGAGTTTCCGCCAGAGTGAAAGTCTTTCCTCCCGGAGCAGCGCAGCAGTCACAAAGGGTTTGGCCAGGCTGAGCTTCCAGCAAAGTACAGGCCAGCTGAGCCGACAGGTCCTGCACATGGAACAGCCCCGCCTGGAATTCCGGCAGCGCCGCCGGAGAACCTTCTCCCTCTAACACAGCAGCGTTCTTGGGGAACGGCAGAGGGGTTAAGGTAAATCCCTTTTCAGAAAGGGACTTGGCCAGTTCCTCAATACTGGTACGCAAAGTATTGACCCGAATATACAGCGCAGGCCGCTGCTGGAATGCTTCCAGAAGTTTCCCAGTCAACTCCTGCCCGTAGGATTTACGCCAGAGAAGGATTAGCTCCTGGGGAATGGAATACCGCAGACTGAGAGCTTTGGGATCCTCTCCCTGGGGCAGGACCAGAGTCTCTTTCTTGCGGCTCAGATTGCGGAGCACTCCGTTTACCAGACCAGTGTAGGCGCCCTTTTTATACGCCTTTGCCTCATTCACCGCCTCGTTCACTGCGGCGGAATCGGGGATCCGGTCCAAATACAGGATCTGGTAAGCGGCGCACCGCAGCAGCATCCACACCGTTGCGTCTACCTTCTTCTTGGGATCTTTCAAGCAGCTTCTCAGAAAAAAATCAAGAGGCAGCCGTTTCTCCAACACCCCGTAAAAGATGGCGGAAGCTAGCCCTCCGTCCCGCTGGTCTAACCCTGCGGCTCGAAGCGCTTTGTCGATGACGATATTGGAATATCCCTCGTTTTCCTCCATTTGCAGCAAAGCCTGCAATGCGGTATGTCTGGCGGTTGCCTTCATAATTTCTTCCTATCTATTGTCAATTTTGAGTGGTAAAACAGGCCCCGTCCTGCAACGGGTGACCCAGCAAATAGCTTTTTCCGTCCATACGCTTTCCGTTCTCCGTCTGGATCTCCACCAGCTCCAAAGCGCCTTTCCCACAGTAAACCATCAGTTTTCCGTCCTGGGTGAACGCCTTCCCCGGCTGACCGGAACCTTCCCGCACACGGGAGGCGTGGAGTTTCAGTTTTTTGCCCTCCAAATAGGAGTAAGCGGAGGGCCAGGGATTCAGGCCCCGGATCAAGTCGTGAATCTCTTGAGCGGGCTTGGTCCAATCGATAACGGACAGTTCTTTGGAAAGCATGGGCGCATGAGTGGCTTCCTCCTCATTCTGGGGAGTGGGCTTCAGCGTTCCCTGTTCCAGCTGCTTCAAAGTGTCCAGCAGCAGATCAGCGCCCAAGTCTTTCAGCCGGTCGAACAGCTCCCCGGCGGTCTCTTCCTCGCCCACAGGGGTCTCTGCCTTCAACAGCATGTCTCCGGTATCCAGGCCCTCTCCCATATACATGGTGGTGACGCCTGCCACTTTTTCCCCGTTGATCACCGTCCACTGAATGGGGGCTGCTCCCCGGTACTTGGGAAGCAGGGAACCGTGCACATTGATGCATCCCAGTGACGGCATATCCAGCACCGCCTTGGGAAGGATCTTCCCATAAGCCACCACGATGATAACGTCAGCATTCCAACTGCGAAGCTCTTCCTGGACTTCCTCTTTCCGCAAAGTGACCGGCTGAAACACAGGAATTTCATGCTGCAAGGCAAGTTCCTTTACAGGAGGAGCTTGCAGCTTGTGCCCCCGGCCCTTGGGTTTGTCAGGCTGAGTGTATACGGCGCAGACTTCATATCCGGCTTCCAGGAGTTTCTCCAAAGAAGGCACAGCGAAATCCGGAGTGCCCATAAAAATCACGCGCATAATAGTTTCCTCATTCCTCTTCGATGATCCCATTCTCCAGCTCTTCCGGGGTCAGCATCCGGCTGACATGAGCAGTGAACAAAATGCCGTGGAGGTGGTCAATCTCATGGCAGAAAGCCCGAGCGCAAAGCTCTTCGCCGGTCTTCTCAAACCAGTTACCGTTGCGGTCCTGAGCCCGCACAGTAACCTTCATGGGCCGCTTCACCAGACCGTACTCCCCAGGATAAGACAAGCATCCTTCGGCACCATTCTGCTCACCCTCGGTGGCAATGATCTCCGGATTCACCAGTTCAATGGGGCCGTCTCCTACGTCCACCACGCACACCTGGCGCAGGATTCCCACCTGAGGAGCCGCCAGACCAGCGCCGTTGGCATCGGCCAGAGTGGCCTTCATATCATCCAAAAGCTGATGGAGTTTCTTATCAAAATTTTCCACCTTGCGGCACTCTTTTTCCAGAACGCTGTCACCGAATTTTACGATCTTCCGAATTGCCATGATTTCCATTCCTTTCTCTTATAAGATCCAATAGGGATTTGGGTCGGCGTACGCTGTCACCGGCTGGAATTCCCGCAGGGACGCGAATTGTATGAGCAGCCGGGAGATCATCTCCTGCAAACGAGAGGTGTTCCGGCACTTAATCAATAATTTATAGCGGTACTTGTTGCTCACTTTGGCCACCGCAGCTGGAGAAGGCCTCAGCACTCGCAAAGGCAGATCCCCATACTCCTCCCGGGCCAGCTGGCTGAGGATCCTCAGAAACATCTCCGCCGCCTGCTTCACCAGAAGCTCTTTCTCCCCCACAAATCCTATGACGAGAATATCCACAAAGGGCGGGTAGAGCATAGCTTGGCGAAAGGCAATTTCCTGACGATAGAATCCAAAGTAATCCTGATCGGCAGCCAAATGCAGCACGGGATTTTCCGGAGCGTATGTCTGGATAATAGCTCGGCCTGGGTACTTTCCCCTGCCCGCCCGGCCTACCACCTGGGTCAGCAGATCGAAGGTCCGCTCGTTACTGCGGAAATCGTCGCTGAACAGCGCTTGGTCGGCGGAAAGCACTCCCACCAAAGTGACCTTCTCAAAATCCAGACCTTTGGCAACCATTTGAGTGCCCACCATGATATCGTACTCTCCCCGGGCGAACTGGTCCAGCTTCTTTTCCAAAGAGAACTTTGCCGCCACGGAGTCGGTGTCGATCCGCAGTACTCTGGCTTGAGGGAGCAGCTGCTGAAGCTGTTCCTCTGCCTTTTGGGTACCTGCTCCTCGGAAAGTCACCGTGTCACTGCCACAGGAAGGGCAATGCCTGGAAAACGGTACGGAGTAACCGCAGTAGTGGCACATCAAGCGGCCGTTGGCACTGTGGTATGTGAGAGAAATACTGCAATGAGGACAGCTTACCACCTCATGGCAGGTTTGGCAGGAAGCGAAGGTGTGATATCCTCGGCGATTCAACAACAGAATAGACTGACGGCCCGCCTGGAAATTCTCCTTCAACGCTTGGGCCATAGTAGGACCGATGGCTGTCTCCCCAAAAGGCGCATCCTGGTTCATATCCACCAGCTCCACCTGGGGCAGAACAGCGTCTCCAAAGCGAGCATCCAGCTTGTGGAACCCAATGCGCTTTTCCTGGGCCTGACGGCAAGTCTCCACCGAAGGAGTGGCCGAGGAAAAAAGGCAAAACGCTCCTGCCTTCCAGCAGCGGTAACGAGCTACCTCTCGAGCGTCGTAACGCGGGCTGGACTCAGATTTGTAGGTGTGCTCCTGCTCCTCGTCCATGACGATAAGTCCTAAGTCCCTCACCGGCGCGAATACCGCTGAGCGAGTTCCCACCACAATGGTGGCTTCTCCCCGGCGCACACGCTTCCACTCGTCCAAACGCTCTCCCAGAGACAAACCGCTGTGGAACAAAGCGATTCCGTCTCCGAACCAGCGATGGAACTGCCGGATGGTCTGAGCTGTTAGGGAAATTTCCGGCACCATGACGATGACGCCTTTCCCCTGTTCTCGCACCCGTTCTATCAGCTTGAGAAACACGGAAGTCTTTCCGCTGCCTGTGATCCCGTAAAGCAATGCGCTGCGGGGACCTTCCACAGACTGGTACTCTGTCCAAAGATCTTCCAGGACCTGTTCCTGAGAGGGCGAGAGCACCAATTCATTCCCAGAAATTTCCTCATCCTGCAAAAGATCCGGGCGGCGGTACACCTCATATTCAAAGGCCTCCGCCGCCCCCTTATCTACCAGGGCCCGCACCACCGAGGAGGAGGCGCCGGTAAAATAACACAGCTCTCGTTCAGAGGCTTCTCCCGCGTCCAACAGCGTTTGATACACGTCTCTCTGGCGAGGCGTCAAACTTCCGGAAAAATCCAGAATAGGACGCACCATTTTAGAGGTGGCGTCCTTGACACGGCTCATTGCGGTATTTACCTTGCGGATGATCCCCCGCTCCACAAGCTGCTGAAATTCAGGATCGCTTTCCAGCAAACCGGTGTTCTCAGTCAGCTTTTCCATGGGAAGTGACTTCCCGGCATTTCGCAGCAGCAGGATCGCCCGCCACTGGCCGTCGGTATAGTTCTCCCGGTCAAAATCTTTGAAATCACTGCTCAGCACATAGCTGTCCCGCAGCTTCAAATGATACCCCGTAGGGATCATCAGCTTTGCCGCCTCGAATAAGGTACAGTAATACCGGTCCTTCATCCATTTGGAAAGGTCCAGCATGTCCTGAGACAGCGCGACCTCTCGGTCCAGAACACTGTCCACGTCCTTGGCCCGTTCCCCGCCTTCCTGTGACAGGGAAAACACCAGCCCAACACGACGGCGATTTCCCGCGCCGAAGGGCACGCTTACCCGCACGCCGGGGACCACCGATCCCCGCAGGGATTCCGGGACGCGGTAAGTGAACAGCTTATCAAAATGGTAGATGGTGTTTTCCACCGCTACCTGGGCGTAGAGCTCCTCATTCATTCTCTGCCGGGACAGGCTCCGTATCGGGCTCAATGATGATATATTTTCCCTGGACAAAATCCTGCACAGCCATATCCACAGGCTTATCTACCAGGATGGTTCCCTCATCCTCTGCCTTCTGGGCGATCTGCCGGGCACGCTTAGCAACGGCAATCACCAGGGAATAGGTACTCTTGTGAGGGACAGTGATGATGTTTTCAGACGGTTTCAGCATTTTCCAGCACCCTTTCGATTGAATTGACATTCCGGGAGAACTTCAGTTTCTCCGCTTTGATAATAGCCTGAAGGTCACTGACCGCGTCCTCCAGACGATCGTTGTATACGATGTAATCATATTCCTTGGCGTGGGGGATTTCCTCCCGGGCGGTGGCCAGCCGTTTCTGGATGGTCTCCTCGTCCTCGGTGCCCCGGCCCCGCAGACGCTTTTCCAGCACCTTCATGGAAGGCGGGAGAATGAAGATGGACACGCACTCCGGCATCAACTTTTTCACCTGAGCACCGCCGTTCACCTCGATCTCCAAAACCACGTCATTGCCCTGGTCCATCCAGTTCTCCACTGGCTCCCGGGGTGTGCCGTAGTAGTTGCCCACATACTGTGCGTGCTCCAGCATTTTTCCTTCCCGGATGAGCGTTTCAAACTCCTCACGGCTTAGAAAATAATAGTGCTTACCGTGTTCCTCACCCGGCCTGGGACCACGAGTGGTGGCAGACACAGAAAGCCGCAGATTGTCGTTCTGGGCGAAAAGCTCTTTCAAAATGGTTCCCTTGCCGCCCCCAGAAGGCGCCGAGATCACCAGCAATAACCCCTTATCCATGTTTTTCCTCCTCTTCAAGGACAGGCTCCTCTTTCCCGTTGAAGCGTCCGGCAACGGTTTCCGGCAGAATCGCCGAAAGCACCACGTTGTCGCTGTCCATGATGATGACCGCCTTTGTCCTGCGGCCGAAAGTGGCGTCAATGAGAACGCCCCGCTCCTTGGCCTCCTGAACCATCCGCTTGATGGGAGCGGATTCCGGACTCACTACCGCTACCACCTTATCCGCGGAAACTAGGTTGCCAAAGCCTATATTCACCAGTTTCACGAAACACGCTCCTTTCCGGGATCACTCCACGTTCTGGACCTGCTCCCGGATCTTTTCAATGAGAGCCTTGATGTCCACCACCAGGTAAGCGATCTTGGAATTGACGGATTTGGAACCGATGGTATTCGCTTCACGGTTCATCTCCTGCACCAGGAAGTCGATCTTCCTGCCCACAGGCCCCTGAGAATCCACCAGCTTTTGCAGCTGCTGGAAGTGGCTGCGCAGACGAACAGTCTCCTCGTCCACCGCCACCTTATCAGCGAAAATGGCCACCTCTGTAAGCACTCGCTGTTCATCCATATGGTTGTCGCCCAGCAGTTCCTCGATCTTGGCCCGCAGACGCTCCCGGTAATTCTCCACAGTCTCCGGTGTCACCTGTTCCACCTGATCCACCAAAGAGATAATATCCCTGGCTTTCTCCAAAATGTCGGCCTTCAGCCGTTCGCCTTCCGCCTCCCGCATTTTCAGGAAGGACTCAATAGCGATATCCGCCACCTGGCGAACAGCCTCCCACACGGCCTCCTCGTTTTCGGGAGCCTTGTGGACGGAAAACACGTCAGAGTACTTGGAGAGCAGCGCCAAAGACACATCGTCAGCAAGCTGATACCGCTCTTTCAGTTCCCGCAGCGCCTGCACATAAGCGGACGCCAGAGAGTGATTCACCAGCACCTGGACGTCGGTCTCTTCAAGAGTCTCGATCTGGAGGAACACATCCACCTTGCCTCGGGAGATCTTCTCCTGGACATAGGCCTTCAGCTTGTCCTCCAAAAACAGGTAGCCCCGGGTGATCCGGGAATTAAACTCGAAAAATTTGTGATTGACCGATTTTATCTCAAATATGATGCGGCGGCCGCCAATGGTGGCCTCGCCCCGGCCATAGCCGGTCATGCTTCGGAGCATTTTTCATCCTCCTGTTCTTTAAGAGCCATCGGATCGGCAACGATCCACTATCAAATTATTTTACCATTCCACACCAGTCAATGCAACTGATTTCACTGGATTTCACAGATTCTTAAGAATCTGTCCGACTTTGGCGGATCTTCTCACATCCCGCCCAGCTCATAATGTACGATGGTGCTCATAGGCGTGAACGCGTGATTTTCATCCACGTCAAAGCCCCGTCCCCGGAAGAAATCGAAGAAATCCGGGAAATCGGTGACAATCTCCTGAGCCCCGTGATCCTCGCCGTAAGAAGCGGCAGAACGCATCAGAGTATCCAGGATAAACATCTCTTCCCCCTGAGGTTTCTCTGAAAAGTCATAGTCCTTTACGGAGAAGCGCACCAGATGGAGAACGCCCTCTTTGAGATCCACGATCACAGAACCAACCGGCTCCCCGCCGTCCTTCATCAACAAGACTCTGCCCTCAGCGCCGGCGGTGTCCAGCAGTTTTTGTTCCTCTTCCCGGTCTTCCATTGCCTTCACTTGGATCACGGCTGTTTTCCCCTTTCTTGATCTCCGCGGACAAGGCCCGCAATTCTTCTTTGGTCAGTTCCCTATATTTACCCTGGGGCAGCATGCCCAATCGCACCGGACCTACGGCCACGCGCTTCAGGCGGGCCACTTCCAGGCCCAAAGCCTCACACATTTTGCGGATTTCCCGGTTGCGTCCCTCATATAGGATGATTTCCAAAACCACCCGCCCCAGTTCCTGCTGGAGCACCCGCACCTTGGCCGGAGCGGTGCGCCTGCCCTCAATGACGATGCCGGTAGCGATCTGATTCAGCTGGTCGTCGGTAACTGCAGGACGCACGGTCACACGGTAGGTCTTGGCGATGTGCTTCTTAGGATGAGCAATTTGATTGGCAAATTCTCCGTCGTTGGTCAGCAGGAGAAGGCCTTCGGAATCCTTATCCAAACGCCCCACAGGATAGACTCGTTCTCCCACGTCTTCCATCAGCTGAGCCACGCATTTCCGACCCCGCTCATCGTGGAGGGTGGTGACAAATCCCCGGGGTTTATGCAAAACAAAATAGAGCTTCTCTTTGGAACTCTCAATGGGCTGACCGTCCAAGGCAATCTTATCCTTTCCCGGAACAGCACTGTCCCCCAGGTGGGCAACTTTTCCGTTGACCGTCACCCGACCGGCGGTGATCATCTCTTCCGCCTTTCGTCGGGAGGATACGCCGCTGGCTGCCAAAATCTTTTGAAGCCTGCTCTTTTCAGGCAAAACACTCACTCCTTTATTTTAAGATCCCGTGCCGAGCAACCCGGCCCAGAATCCTTCCTTTTCTTCTTGAACACTGGCGCTTTCTCCTGCTAATACAGGAGCACTGCCCAGCAGGGTCCCATTTAAATACCAGCGGATCTCACCTACTGTATCCCCAATTTTTATCGGAGCGTAGAGAAAGGGAGCCAGATACACTTGCCTGGAAACCTCTCCTTCAGCTCCTGCTGGAATGGACACCGTGCCACCGTTTTGCCCATAAAAGCTAACAGTCTGCTGTTGGGAGCCCACCACTGGAACTCGGCCCTGCACATCTCCACCCATCAAGGAATAGCTTTCCATCTGGGAAAATCCGTAGTCCAGCAGGAGAGTGTGATCGTTCCAATCGTCAGGAGCGTTGAGGGTCACTGCGATCAGAACTGTCCCGTCACGCTCCGCTGCGGAAACCAGGCACCGTCCTGCCTGTTTGGTGTAGCCAGTTTTCACACCGATACACCCCTCGTACTGGGTCAGCAGTTTATTGTGATTTGTGTAGGTCACTCCCTTTACAGGATCCGCAAATTCCACCCTGTAACTACTGCTGGAACAAAGCTCTCGGAACGCTTCGTTTTTCAAGGCCTCCCGAGCTAGAAGCGCCATATCATAAGCAGTGGAATAATGGCCTAGCCCATCGGAGCTTTCCCCGTCCAGCCCTGAGGGCGTGACGAAATGGGTGTTTTTCATGCCAAGCTCCACTGCACGCTGGTTCATTTTCTCCACGAACTCCTCTAAAGAGCCCGCCGAATAAATGGCCGCAGCGTTGGCAGCGTCATTTCCAGAAGCCAGCAGCATGCCCGCCGCGAGACCTGACAGAGAGATCTTATCTCCCGCCATGAGTCCCATGGAAGAGCCTTCCACAGCTACCATTTCCTCGGTGATCTCCACCACCGGATCTTCCAAACGTTCCGCTTCCTCTAAGGTGAGCAGGGCTGTCATAATCTTCGTAGTGCTTGCCATAGGGAGCCGCTCCCGGCTGTCCTTTTCAAAAAGCACCATCCCTGTGTCTGCCGTCATCAAAATGGCGCTCTGAGCGGACACTTCCACCGGAGGGGTAGCCGCCTGGATCGGAGACGCGCTTGCCCCAAAAAGCACTGCGCCTAGGCACAGCGCAATCCATCGCTTAAAAAGTCGTTTCAACACAAATCACCCGCCTCGCAAAAACCTATGCGGGCGGGCGAAACGCTATGCGTTAAAGAGTATCCTCTGTGGGCTTCACAGGGGCATTCTCCAGGGTCTCTTCCTTTGCAGGAGTCTCCTCCTTTTGGAACAAAGAGGTGATCTTGTCCACCACATCCGGCACCTTTTCCAAAGCCCGATCCACAGAGCTGAGGTAGGGCTCGATCTGGAGCACACGCACATGTCCCTCGTGGATGGTGAGGAACGCGATGGGGCTGATGGTAATCCCGGCGCCGCTGCCTCCAGCGAAAAGCCCAGAAGAAGGCTGAGTCTTAGAGGGCAGGTCGGAACCGCCGGACGCGAATCCGTAGCTGACCCGGGAAACGGGGATCACAGTGGTGCCGTCCGGAGTGGTAACCGGGCTGCCGATGACAGTGTTCACGTCCACCATCTGCTTGATCTTGTCCATGGTCACGCCCAGCAAATTGTTCACTTGATTGTCGCTCATTTCGATTCACCCTGTTTTCGCGTCCGCGAAATCCTTTCTTTCTGTTTTTCAGCAGCTTGGAGCTTTCTGAAAAAGGGAAGTGCTCTGTAAAGTAGTATAAGCCCTTCTTTCAATAAAAACAACATTCCAATAGACGCAGCACCAAAAAAATCCACCCGATGGTCCTCTGCGTTATAGTCCAAGTCCACCGTCACTGTTTTTTTGCGGCAAGGAAACAACCCAAACAAGGTCCCGCAAGCAGTGTAAACCACTCCGCAGACTTGGCCGTACAAAATGGCAGCTTGGGCGGCGTCCTCCTTGCCTCCTAAACACACGTATAGGTCAAAGCGTTTTAGCTTTACATGCTTCAGCAGATTCTGAGAAGCGCTTTTCACATCATGAACCAGCTCCTGCAGGGACTGCAAAAATCCTCTGAGACCTTCCTGGTGGAGCAAAGCCTTCAGCTTCTGACCAAGCCCATTTTCAGAAGAGGGCCCTTCAGGCTTCTCTGCACTCGGGGTTTCCTGAGGCGGTGGTTCTTGAGCCTTTTCCCCTGTTAAGGGAAAGGAGAAAAATAAGTATTTCACCGTGACGGAAAAGCTCTCTCGAAACCGCACTTCCAGCCTGACCGGCGCCAACAATAGTGTCACCAGAAGTAATAGGATCACACCTGTCACCAACAGTGGAATCATGGCCTCACCGCCTTTCTAAAAGGTGAGCTGGCCCTCTTGTCCCGAGGGCTCGTCCTCCTCCCGCTGAGGCGGCGGAGGCAGTTCCTCAATGGAGGACAGCTGAAAACAGCGCAGGAAAGTATCGGTAGTGCCGTAAAGCAGGGGCCTGCCGGGGAGTTCCAAACGGCCCCGTTCCTCCAGCAAGTCTTTCTGCATCAAACTGCTGATAACGCCCGAGCAATCCACGCCTCGCACCTGCTCCACAAAAGCTTTGGTCACCGGCTGGTTATAGGCAACTACTGCCAACACTTCCATAGCAGCTTGGGACAAGGGTGTATTCCGTTTCAGATCCAGTACTTCCCGTACCGGCTCCACAAAGGCCGGATTGGTGCAGAATTGGGCGCACCCTCCCAGCCGAAGCAAATGCACACCACTGTTGGGAGTATTGTGCTTTTCCTGAAGGGTGGACACCATCTGCTCGATCACAGAAGTGCGAACTCCAAGCACCTGAGCCACTCGTTCCAGGGAAACAGGCTCTCCGCCGGCAAATAAGATCGCTTCCGTTTTGCCCATCAATTCCTCTTGCTTCAGTGTTTCTCCCCCCAGTCCAACAATCTCACTTCACTATCTTCTCCATCTCCCTCTACTCGGAGACGGCGGTTCTTCACTAGTTCCAACACTGCCAAAAAAGCCGCCACTCGTTGAGAGCGGTCGCTCATCCCAGCAAAGAGTGCTCGGTAGGAGATGGATTTCTTCTTCCAAAGACGCCGCAGGATTCCAATAGCTTGGGATGCCACTGAGACGATCTTCCGAGACACCAAAGCGGAGAAATTCTCCGGCCTAGGTGGCAGCAGACTTCTACCCTTCCCCCAAGCGGACACCAGCGCCTGAGCGATCTCCCTTGGGTCGTGGATACGCTTGTAAGTAGTATCCACTGGCAAAGGCTCTGCTGGCCGAGTCAGCAGGTCAAACGTACATTGCCGTGCTAACTTGATGGCAGCTTTTTTACATTGCTCGTATTCCAGCAGCTGACCAGTAAGCTCCGCCCGAGGATCTTCTTCCTCTTCATGGCGAGGCAGCAGAGACGCTGCCTTGATCTGCACTAATCGTGCCGCCATTTCCAAAAACTCGCTGGCAACATCCAGATTCTCTTCCCGCATCAGAGCGATCTGCTCCATGTACTGGTCTAACAGTTCCGCTATGGGGATATCATAAATGTCCAGCTTGTTTTTGGTGATAAGGTTCAACAGCAGGTCCAGAGGTCCATCAAAGACCTCCAGATGATATTCCAGTTTCTCCATACCTTACAGAACCCCAAACAGTTTAAAGGGGGCTTCCGCTAAGGTAAAGATGATCCTGGCGAAAAAGCTCTGAGCTGTCCCCAGAGGTCCAGAAAGAGAACCGGAAAGAAGCAGGAAAAACATTACCATCACAAACACGTTCTGATAACGGTAATAGGTCTGAATAGCCCGATTGCTGAGGAACGCCGCCACGATCCGGGAACCGTCCAGAGGCGGCATGGGGATCAGGTTGAACACAGCCAGCGAAATGTTGACCACTACATAGTAATATAGGACATTGAACACAAAATTAGTCAACCAGTTGTAAGGGGCAAAAGCCTCCATCAGAGCCACTAGAAATGCGCCCACCAGTGCCGCGATCAAGTTGGAGACCGGCCCCGCCAACGCGGTAATGGCCATATCCCTTCGGGGGTTTTTAAAATACCGACTGTCCACCGGCACGGGTTTTGCCCAGCCAAAGCCAAACAGGATCAACGCCAGCGCGCCCATGGGATCCACACTGGCAAGGGGGTTAAATGTCAGCCTCCCTTCCAATTTCGCCGTGGGATCGCCCAATTTATTGGCAACCCATCCGTGGGCAAACTCATGAAGAGGCAGAATACACAGGATTACGAACACGATGGAGATCACTTGGGCGAGCACGCCCCAGACATCCACCTGCTGACCGTTCAGCAGGCTGCGAATCACGCTAAAAAACATAGGGCACCTCCTTTATCATAGTGGATTATACCCTATTTCAGGAAAAAACTCAATTCTTTTAAAAAAAAACTTGCATTTCCTCTCAGAATCTGCTATAATTCTTATCGTTGCAAATTTGGAGTTATTTCGCTTTTAAGGAGGTGCAGATATGGCAAAATGTGATTTCTGCGGCAAGGACGTGTCCTTTGGCATTAAGGTTTCCCACTCCCATCGTCGTTCCAACCGGACTTGGAAGCCCAACATCAAGCGTGTGAAGGCTGTCGTCAACGGCACTCCCAAGCGCGTGTACGCCTGCACCCGTTGCTTGCGTTCCGGCAAAGTGACTCGAGCTGTCTAAGCTCTGTCGCACCGGATCACCACGGCTTAAGAAATGAGGGGCCATTCCCATGTAGGGAATGGCCCTTTTTCTTTGTCTTTTTTCGTTTTTAAATCAACCGAAAGGCTTCTCCCCAGTGAGGGCGGTCAGATCCCCTTCCATAAAATCGGCCAGGATCTTCCCTGCCACGCCCACAGCTTCCCCGTAAAGTTCGAAAAAGCTCTGGCTGGAACCCTCACTGCCCCAAGGCTGGTTTTGAAGATTGGCGTAATCGATCCCATCGTTTTCCGTGAGAGGTACGATATGGCTTCCGATGGAGCTGGGCTTTTTCCTTTCCAACAGCTCAAACAATCGCTTCTTTAAACCGGTCCGGTCCGTGACCAGAGAAAAGACATAGTGGGTGTCGTTGGTAGCCTGGAACAATCCAGCTTCCGACACATCTTCCCCATAAAGGGACAAAAACACCTGATGGTACAGGTGGGCGATCTTTCGCTGCACAGCCTCGTTTTTCGGGAACATCTTTCCCAAGGATACTTCTGAAGGCAGCTTTCCCGTCTCCGAACGAAGTACGATTGCATCCAGGGCAGACTCCACTTCCCCGTGCATGGTGGACGGATTCTCCCAAGAGCGTTGGGAGGCCAGCTTTTTTGCAAGCCAGTTGATGTAAGGGTGGGCAGTGCAATCCAGAGAATAGTGGCATACAAAACCCTCTATGTAAGAACGGTACACCGGGTCGGGATGCTCTTTCAGGAACTCTCTCAAAGCGCCCAACACCTTAGAAGGCGTCTCCCGATGGAGCCGGTCGCCATACTCTCTGAGGGACGGCCCCTTCCACATGGGCAGGAACCGATGGCAGAAAAAGAAATCCGGCCCCTGGGCTCCCCAAGCATAGGCACAAGGATCCAAAGACGCTTTCTCCTCAAGATCCTCCCGTACACGCTGAGCGAAACAATAATGAGTCAAACAGGCGGGCATATAGTCATCTCCTTTGCAAAAGAGTCAAGTTTACTTTGGTGAAAAAGGTTCGATCCATGGGAAGGCTTCTACCAAGTCGTTTGGGAAAGGGCTTCCCACAGTCAGATCCACCCCCAACGGCGGGCAAAGAACAGATAGATTCCCGCAATGAAGCGCCTGCCGAAGGATCTTTTCTCGAGAGCCGCCATACAGGTCGTCTCCCGCCAGTGGATGGCCCAGATAAGCCATGTGCACCCGGATCTGGTGGGTGCGTCCCGTCTCCAGACGGAACTCCAAAAGCGTGTGGCCGTCCCCGACCGCCAATGCTTTCCAGTGGGTCACGGCACGCTGTCCCCCTTCCCCACATTGACGAAGGATCTTGCTGCCCGGTGCCAGACCAATAGGCGCGTCCACAGTCCCTTCTCCACATAGCTTGCCCTGACAGACAGCGTAGTAACGCTTTTCCACCTGGGCGGAAGACGCCGCCACACGGTGCTTTCCAATGGCCAGCGCCCCGCTGGCATCCCTGTCCAGACGGTACAGAGGTCGGAACGCTGGTGACTGCATAGTTTGTTTGTAATAATAGGCCACACGATTCAGCAAACTGTCCCTATCATGGCCGGGAGAAGGATGGACCGGCATCTGGGGCGGTTTATCCACCACCAGAAAGTCCTGGTCCTCCCAAAGGATGGCCAAAGGTCCTTCCACTGGCTCGTAACTGACAGTTTCCTCTGGAAAGCGCAGCTCCAGCACATCTCCGGCAGAAAGAAGGTCCACGCTGCGGCAGGGCAGGCCGTTTTTCAAAAGGCCTTCTTCCGTCTGCTTCTGCTTTACAAGTACCCGGGCAGAAAGGCCCAAATAACGCCGGAGGAATTCTTTTACAGGACGGCCCTCCCACTGAGAAGGCACAGTGTAGGAAACAGAACGTCTCACTTGTTTCGGGTTGCCAGAGAACGAGCCAGTTCTCTCAGAAAAGCAGTGTCTCCGGAAAAAGCGTTTAGGGCTTCCTCAGCTTGAGCAGTAAAACTTTCCACCAACCGCTGCGCTTCCTCGACCCCCAAAAGAGACACGTAATTGCGCTTGTCATGGGCGGAATCCATTCCCACGTTTTTGCCCAGAGTGGCCGCATCTCCCAGCACATCCAGGATATCGTCCCGGATCTGGAACGCCATTCCGATCCCTTCCGCGTAACGGCGAGCGTTTTGGAGAGCCTCTTCCCCTGCTCCCGCAGCCGCGCAGCCCATTTGACAAGCAGCGGAGATCAGAGCCACGGTCTTGCCCTCATCCATCTCCCGCAGGAGATCCAAGTCCACGTCTTTGCCCTCAGAATCCAGATCAATGCACTGGCCGCCCACCATACCAGCGGAACCGGCGCACTGGGCCAGGATCTTCGCACCACGCACCGCGTCAGCACTGGGTCCGGCAAACTCTAAAGCTGTCTCAAAGGCCTTGGTCAAAAGGCCGTCTCCCGCCAGAAGAGCCATTGCCTCACCGTAGACCTTGTGATTGGCAGGTTTGCCCCGGCGCAGATCATCATCATCCATGCAGGGCAGATCATCGTGGATCAGGGAATAAGTGTGAACCATCTCCACTGCGCATGCAAAGGGCAGCGCCATTTTAGGTTCCCCGCCGCAAAGACTGCAAAACGCCAAGGTCAGCACCGGACGGATCCGTTTTCCGCCCAAAAGCAGACTGTACCGCATGGACTCCTCAACCAAAGCATTGCGAGCCTCTCCCGCTGGTGCAGGCATGGCGTGTTCCAGTGCTTCTTCCACTTGGGACAGGTAGTTTTCAAAGAGCTCCTTCATATTGTTCCTCCTGGCTTACCTTGGTCAGTTCTGTCACCTGCTGTTCCGCTTTATCCAGAAGCTGGTAACACTGAGCAGAGAGCTTGGCCCCTTCCTCAAACAGTTTCATGGAACTTTCCAAGGACTCTTCCCCGCTTTCCAGCTTTTCCACGATCTCCTGAAGCCGCTCCATGGCTTCCTCAAATTTCAGTTTTTTCGCGGGCAAAATTTATTCCCCCTTATCTAGGATCTGGGCGGAAAGAGATCCCTCCGCCAAACGGATACTGACTCGTTGACCCGGGTCTACTTCCGATGCTTTCCGGACCACGCCTTGCTCTCCCATCACCACGGCATAGCCACGGGAAAGCACCTTCAAGGGACTCAGCGCATCCAAAGTGCCAGAAAGCACCGCCAGCCGCTTTTGCTCCCTTTCCAACCGGCGCTGAAGCCCATTTTCCAGGCCCACAGCCAGGTCGTTTACTTTTTCTCTCCTCTTTAGGAGAAATTCTTGAGGCGAAGCCAGTGGGGAATCCTGCACCAACAGGTCCAGGCTCTGCCGAAGGTATTCTATCAGCTTGGGGCCTTCTTCCCGGAAATATCTTTGATAAGTTGTCACTTGAGAGAGCTGCTCCCTCCAATCGGGGGTACACAGCTCCGCCGCAGCACTGGGCGTAGGTGCCCGTAGATCCGCCACAAAGTCACAAATAGTAAAATCCGTCTCATGGCCCACTGCTGACACTACCGGGATAGAACAGCCAAACACCGCCCGGGCAACGGACTCATCATTAAAGGCCCACAGGTCCTCCAAGGAACCGCCGCCTCTGCCCAGGATGATCACATCACAAGCCTTTTGACGATCCATCTCTCGAAGGGCTTCCACGATCTGCCCCGGCGCCTGCTCCCCTTGGACCAGCACCGGTGCCAACACGATCTTCGCTAATGGCCAGCGGCGAGCAGTGATCTGCAAGATATCTCGGACGGCTGCCCCTGTGGGCGAGGTGATCACCCCGATCCGCTCCGGGTACGCGGGGATAGGCCGTTTGTGCTCCTGCAAAAACAGGCCCTCTTCCGCCAAGCGTTCTTTCAGCTGCTCAAATGCCAAGCTCAAAGCGCCCACGCCTTCGGGCTGCATGTCTTCCGCATAGAGCTGGTACTGTCCCGATGGCTCATATACAGAAATTCTTCCCCGGATGAGCACCTTCATGCCGTCTCGGGGACGAAATTTCAAACGCCGGGCAGCGGAAGAGAACATCACCGCTTTCAGCACCGACTTATCATCTTTCAAAGAGAAGTACAGATGCCCGGACCGGTAATGGTCAGTGAAGTTGGATATTTCCCCGGAAATCAAAACGCTCTGCAGCCGTCCATCTCCCTCGATAAGGGATTTGATAAAGAAATTCACCTGGGATACGGTGAGTATGGTATTCCTCATCCATCCCACCTCTTTCTCCATGCCAAGATCGCCACTCCAGCAGCATTGTCGGAAGAAAACTCCGGAGCAGCGAAGTGACCGCCGTACTTTTGGCCCAACCGCTGCCATAACAGAGAATTGGAGCACACGCCCCCAGAAAACACCACCGGCAAATCTCCCAGCTCTTCCAGCAGCTTGCCACACATCTTGTCCAACACCAAAGCGATTGCCTCTAAACAGAATCGGGCGATCTTTTCCGGCGGCTCTCCCTTATCCAACAGTGCTTTGCACTGGTTCTCGATCCCGGAGAGAGAGCAGTCACAGCCTTTCAGAACCGGGCGATAGGTGAGTTTTCCTTCCCACTGCAAAGCCAGTTTTTCCAGCGCGGGACCGCAGGGAAAGGGCAGCCCCAGCATAATCCCCACCCGGTCCACCGCCTGACCGGCTTTTAAGTCCAGCGAACGGGCAACCAAGTTCACTTGGGGCATAGCGTCCTCCCCAGGCGTAACGAAAAGCGCCTCCGTAGTACCGCCGGAAACATGGAAAGCCAGAAACTTCCGCTCTAGCAGCTCCAGTTTTCCCGCAGAATACAGAGCCGCAGCAATATGTCCCTGCTGGTGGGAAAACTCCTCCACCGGCACACCCCAAGCTTTCCCCAGAAGGTGGGCGGTATTTTTGCCCACTAGAAAACAGGGCATATAGGAGTCCTTCTCCGTGGTGGGGGACACCGACACGCCGATGGCTTTAGGCGGTTCTTCCAGACTCTCTAAAATGGGACCCAACACCTCCGGCAGCTGCCGCACATGATGGAACACCGCGTCACTTTGCCGTAACCCCTTTTCCCCTGGCTTTACCGGCAAGAGTTTCTTGCGGTTTTCCAGCACATGCCCCTCCCCGTACAGCGCAGAAGAGGTTGTATAGTTACTGGTGTCAATGCCCAAAAAGCGGTCACTCATGGGACTTGTCCTTTTCGTCCGCAGGCAGGGATTTAGAGACAGAAGCCAACACGCCGTTGATATAGGCGGCATCATCTTTTCCGCCGTAGACTTTCGCTAACTCTACTGCCTCATTGATGGACACGCTGTAAGGGATAGACTTTTCCCACAGCATTTCGTACACTGCCAACCGGAGCAGCGCCAAAGCCACCTTGGAAAGCCGCCGCAGGCTCCAGCCCCGGATATGCTTTTCGATGACTTGATCGATCTCCTCTCGATGTTCCTCCACACCCAAAGCTTCCCGTTCTCCAAAGTCGTTGGGCACCAGATCCCGCGCTTCCGCTGCGTTGTGAAGAATGCTGTCCATAGACTCCTCGCGCACAGTCTGTTCGAACACCAGAATAAACGCCTGTTCCCTTGCTTCCCGTCTCGTCATAGAGTCAACCTCCCAGAATCATAAAAAAGGCCCGCCGTTTCCACGGTGAGCCTTTGCAAACATTAGAACCCTTTCTTGATTGCGTTTTCAAGCTGCACCTGCGGTGGGCACGTCGCGCACACGGCTTCGCCGTCTGTGCTTTTTCCTGCCCCATAGCCGGGATCTCCCAGTTTTAGGGCAGGCACACCGCGCCTTCCGTTAACTGCTGCTATTATAACACAACCGTTTGAGAAAACCAACTAGTTTGTGCCGATGATTTTGATTTTGTCGGCTGTCAAGCCGGTTTGCTCGATAACGATTTCTTGGACGATCAAGGTATCCGCTTCCTCCACAGTCCCCGCGATGACCACACTGCATTCCTCCGCGTTGATATAGGCCACGCAGTCGCTGTAACCCTTTGCCTCCAGCAGGCTCTCCACGTTGGACTCATCCAAAATGTTCTGGGCAATCGCAGAAGCCTGGTCCACTGCCTGCTGTTTGGCCTCGCTGTCTGAATCCACGCTGTTAAGTACTTCGTCCAGCAGCTCCAGGGCTTCGTCCCGAGAATTCTGCCGGTCCACTCTGGCTTGGGAAAGAACATCCGTGGAAGCGGTTTCTGCGGAACCATCGGATTCCAAGTCGTCATTGACGGTCTCCACATAGGTGTTGTTCACCAGCTGTGCCGCTCCTAACTGACTGGTCTCTGAGGCGGAATCTCCTACCGGCAGGTGATTGGTTCCGGCGAATTGCCAGTTCAAGTATACCGCTGCTCCCAAAGCCAATACCAAAGAAGCCAGTACAAGTTGCTTTTTGCCAAATTTCATGGTCGATCCCTCCAAGAAGTTTTTTCTCATCGTTCTCTGTCTCCGGGCTATCCGCTCCCGGTGACGCACACCTTTGTCGAGGAAACATCCAACGCGGTGCACACTGCCGAAAGGAGCTTTTCCTGGACCAGCGGATTACCGGCAAACCGGCTCACTACCACTACGCCTTGGATCCCCGGTTGGGTCTGGGTCACCGTGAGAGCATACTGATTGCCTTGGGCGTCCTCCATGAGGATGTGGGATGATTCCCTCTCCTCAGAGGAGGCACCCTCCTCCTGCTGGGTGCTCCGCCGCTCATCGGATGCGTACTGACTGCGGCCATTGTCCTCCAAAGTGACCACCACCGTGGGGTTTTCCTCCCCGGTAATCGCGGTCACAATCCGGCAAAGGTCCGCTTCCAGCTGCTGGCGGTAGCTCTCTGTATCGCTGCTGGAAGAAGTCTCCACAGCAGGATCCTCATCGCCGCCAGGCTCCCAGAAAGAGGAAAGCCCGATCAAAGCGATGCCGCAGATCCCCAAAAGCACCACCAGCTTTAAGGATTTTTCTTTCCGAAACAGTCCCATAAACGACTGTTTCCATTGGGCAAAGTCCATTCTTTCTCCTTTCCAGGGCGTTAGCCATCTGTTTTCACTGTGACACGTACCTCCTCTCCCAGCACATTGCGGAGCAGAACTTCCGCCCGCTCCCCCTCGCTGGGATAGGTGAAAGCAGCCGCCACCTCAGTCAATACTATGCTGCCTTCCTCATTTCTATCTGTCAAAACGAGGATTTCTTTTGCTTCTAATCCCGCTGTGGCCAAAAGTTTCTCCACATACGTCTGAACA
>UMIN01001059.1_pt1 | contig 26496 bp, 24 predicted proteins | sample 1965811 | NCBI WGS metagenome assembly UMIN01 (sample SAMEA4836123, study PRJEB28245) | human gut metagenome | biome: gut microbiome; material: fecal sample | place: Denmark | collected 2008
CATTCACCTACCACCTCCCCCTACGGGTACTCCTCCTTCCTGAAGGAGGAGAGTGGTGGATACTATCAATTATCAAATTGTTATTTTCCCAATCAACCTTACCACTAAAATTGAAGAAGAATATATATTTATAAAGCGACTCCGGTCAATCTCTTAACCGGAGTCTTACTGATTTTTACTTTGATTTGTTTTACTTTGATTTGCTTTGATTTACTTTTACTCCTTTACCCCGTAAACAACAGTGTGGAGCTTATGTCTTATATCTTCGTAATCCTTTTCCGGATTCAAGTCACCGTACACCATTAAATACATCGGAAGAAAATCATCTCCGGGCTTGTAGGGCGGCTGATAATAGTCATTTTTCCACAAGGTGAATCCTTGACGCTCATAGAAACAAATACGGCGTTTTGCCATTTCCTCTACGGGGCGTTCTACTTCCAGTACGATAGGCAATTGCAGGTGGTTGCACAAGTATTCCAACGTCCGTTTCCCGTATCCGCCGTTGCGCAGGGCGGGATTGGTGGCGAAGTGTTCTACATAGTAGAAGCGGTCGAAATCCCAGTACGTGATGAACCCAATAGGCAGGTCATCATCAAAGATGATATTATTATGAAAGTTGCCCGTCCGGTCGGTATACTCGCGTAACTCTTCCAATTGACGGTATTCTTCCGGTGGAAATGCATCAACGAGGAGTTCTTCCATAAACTTGTAATGTTGTAAATCCGATGTGCTGATCGGTTGAAGCTTAATCATAAAGGCTTGGGTTTTTAAGTTTGACAAACGTTATTTCTTTATGGCACATAAAATTCGATAATCCGGCGGATTGCGCGTTGGCAGACCGGGCAAAATTCGGGATGCTCATTGGTTTTCATGCGGCAGTTGTACGCCGGGCGATAAATACCTTTGAATGAATAACCACCTCCTTCATACACGCCTACCGGGTAATTCTTTTGTTGGGCAACCGGAGTAGGTACCGGTATGTGTGGAGGGAGCATATCTTCCCATTTGGAGGCGAAGTTCACCCGTGTTGTGATATTCTGTTCCCACGGTTCCACATCCAGCGGATAAGTGTCGGTCATCGTATCATCCTCGTAAAAATACTCGTCCGCGAGTCCACCGAAACTGTGTCCGAACTCATGGACGACCACCGGTTTGAACATGGGATGATGCGCAGTGGTCAGCGTGTAGGAATTGTAGATTCCTCCTCCGCCGTATACATCCGTGTTGGCGAGGATAATAATATGCTCATAGGGGATTCCCGCCAGCGCATTGTGGATCGATTTCACCCGGCTGGTAGTCAGATAACGTTCGGAATAGAACGTGTCGAAATGTGAGTGGACGGCAGTTTGCTTCCATTGGTCTGCACGGGGGACACTTACGCCGCTGTCGGTAGACGGGCTGGCTACGGCGACGATATTGAATTTCTGTTTCATCGACCGGAACGGTTCGTGTGAGAACAAGCTTTCGCAGGTACGTTGCGCATCCTGATAGAAAACATCCATTTCCTTTTCCGTATATCCTTCGGCGAGAATGGCGACATCAATGCAGTCTTTCTCGCTGCCGCTTTGCAACATATAACGATGCGGGGTGACGTGCGATGTGCCGCGTTTGTGGATTAAAATATCCTCGGGCGATACAATATGTTTGAAGTTTGCCATAACATCCTTACGGGGCGAATATAATGTAATTTCTACTTCTACTGTTTTCTTGGGAAAAGGCAGGAGAAACGTATTTTCGAATCCTTTGGCGGTTGTCCGGGCTTCATCGGTCGACAGCCATTCCTGAAACAGTGAAGAAAAGGATGTTTTATAAATACATTGTCCGGTGGCAACGTCTTTCACGATAATTTGCCCGTTTCCCGCCAGGGGAAGTTCGGATAAATGGTGTTGTCGTCCGGCCCAGGAAGGCAGTTGTGAGAGTTCGTCCAGATAGATCGCCTGACGGTTGGCGTCTCCGGTGAAAATGTAATCCACTCGTAATGTTTTATCTTGAAAAAAGTCCGCAAAATTTTGCGCGTAGCTTGTCAGAGTGGCAAGGAAAAAAAGCAGTGTACAGCAAAATTGTTTCATATAAATAGTATATTTATGTTTTCCACAAAGGTACAAACTATTGTTGACTTATCCGCTTTCTGCAAATAAAAGTAATAAATTATAGTATTTGTTGCCGGAAAATCGCTAACTTTGCATAAAAGATTCGTCGATTAAAACAATTTGATTCAAATATGGGACATCATCAATTAGATAGTTTAGATGAGCAGATTCTGAAGTTAATAGCCGGCAATGCGCGTATTCCTTTTCTGGAAGTAGCGAGAGCTTGTAACGTTTCCGGCGCGGCCATTCATCAGCGCATTCAGAAGCTGACTAATCTCGGTATATTAAAGGGTTCGGAATATGTGATCGACCCTGAAAAGATAGGATATGAGACTTGCGCTTATATTGGCATTTATCTGAAGGACCCCGAGTCCTTTGATTCGGTGACAAAAGCCTTGGAAGCGATTCCGGAAGTGGTAGAATGTCATTTCACCACCGGAAAATATGATATGTTTATCAAGATTTATGCTAAGAACAACCACCATTTGCTGAGCATTATCCACGATAAGCTGCAACCGTTGGGGTTGGCGCGTACCGAAACGCTAATCTCCTTCCACGAAGCCATTAAACGGCAGATGCCGATCATGGTCGACGTAGAAGACGAAGATTAATAAGTTGTAATAGTTGTTTTTTACGCTTTTACGTAATCAACAAATGCATACGAGCAGAGATGTTTCTCATCCGCAGGATGAGCTTCTCTGTTTTTTTCGTGCCATACGGCGGGCGAGACTTCGGGGAAAAAGGCATCAGCCTCCGGTGCGGTGTTGTCTATTTCCGTCAGGCAAAGTTCGTCGGCAAAGGGAAGCGCCTGTTGGTAGACACTTGCGCCGCCGATGATATATACGTGTTCATCCTCCTTGCAACTTTGCAGAGCCGCTTCGAGTGAAGGGAATACTTCCGCTCCCGGACATTCCGCAGCCGGATTTGAAGACAGAACGACATTCCTGCGGTTGGGCAGGGCACCTTTGGGGAGTGATTCGAAAGTTTTTCTTCCCATAACAATCGTATTTCCCGTGGTCAGTGCTTTGAAACGTTTCAAGTCGTTGGGCAACCAGAAAAGGAGTTTGTTCTCGAATCCGATAGCCATGCGGCGGTCTACGGCCGCTATAATAGATATTTTACTCATACAGATTAAGTTCGTTTGATATTCTTCCGTCTGCATCGTGCCGGGGTCAGACTGCTACCACACCTGCGATGTGCGGATGCGGGTCATAATTCACCAGTTCGAAATCCTCGAATTTGAAGTCGAAGATACTTTTCACATCCGGGTTGATTTTCATCTGCGGCAACGGACGCGGTTCGCGGGACAGTTGCAGTTTTACCTGTTCCAGATGATTCAGATAGATATGTGCGTCACCGAATGTATGAACGAAGTCTCCGGCCTTCAATCCCGTCACCTGCGCTACCATTTGCAGCAACAGTGCGTATGAAGCAATGTTGAAAGGCACGCCGAGGAAAATGTCGGCGCTGCGTTGGTAAAGTTGGAGGCTCAGTCGTCCGTCCGCTACGTAGAACTGGAAAAACGCATGACAGGGAGGGAGGTTCATGTTATTCAAATCCGCTACGTTCCATGCGCTGACAATAATCCGGCGTGAGTCCGGATTTTGTTTGATCGTCTCTATCGCTTCGCTGATCTGGTCGATGAATCCGCCGTTGTAGTCGGGCCACGAACGCCATTGGTAACCGTAGATATGTCCCAGATCACCGTTTTCGTCCGCCCATTCGTTCCAGATGCGGACGCCGTGTTCTTGCAGGTATTTCACGTTCGTGTCTCCTTGGAGGAACCACAGCAATTCATATATGATTGATTTCAGATGTAATTTCTTGGTGGTGAGACAGGGAAAGCCGTCGTCGAGGTTGAAGCGCATTTGGTGACCGAACACGCTGATCGTTCCGGTACCGGTGCGGTCGCTTTTCTCCGTGCCTTCAGTCAACACACGGTTCAGTAAATCGAGATATTGTTTCATAATGAGTAAATTATCAAAGCGTTAATGCATTTGCAAGGCTGTGCTTAAAAGTCGGTAGCCTCTCCAATCCCCTCTTTCGGGAAGGAGGAGAGTTTGGGATACTATTGGCTTTTTAGTCATCCTCTTTGTGCAAAATTACAAAAATGGCGTGAATAAATTAGCAAACCAGCCGACGAACTTCTTCCATGGCGAGCGCTTTTTCCAAAATTCCGGTGTCAACTGTGTGCAGTGCTCGATGTCGTTGCGGAACATGGTGTTCAGTTCCGCCGTTGTCTTCTTGTCGAAGATGAAAGCGTTCGTCTCGTAGTCGTAACGGAGGCTGCGGCTGTTCAGGTTGGCGGTGCCGACGGTGCAGAACAAGTCGTCGATCATCATTATTTTAGAATGGTGGAATCCTCCGTTGTACATATAAACTGTTGCCCCCCGTTTCATCAACTTATGCAACTTGTAAAGTGCGGCATCCGGCGTGAAAGGGATGTCGGAGGCGGACGAAACCATAATTGTTACGTTCACTCCCCGGTCGATTGTCCGGTTGAGCGCTTTTTTGATAGAAGAAGTCGGCACGAAATAAGGATTGACGATATGTACGTTTTTTTGTGCCGAGTAGATCGACATGGCGTATGCATGGCTTAGCATACGGCTGTTTTTCTTCGGAGTACGGTCTACGATAGCGACAACGATATTTGTACTGTCTTCATGTTGGGGGAAATAAATTTCCCCACCGATGTTCTGCTTGGTTTCCTTGTTCCAGATTGTAAGGAAAATCTCCTGTAAATCGTTCACCGCATCGCCTTCAATGCGCATGTGCATATCGCGCCATGTACCGATTTTGGGTAGTCCATTGATGTAATAGTCGGCGATGTTCATGCCGCCGGTATAAGCTATTTCTCCGTCGATTACGACAATCTTCCGGTGGTCGCGGTGGGCGGCGTGGTTGATATAAGGGAAAGTGAACGGGTCGAACTTGACGATTTCAATCCCTTGTTCACGGATTTTCTTGAGATGTCTTTTTTTGAGCGGCTGGTTGTTCGACCAGTTGCCGAAAGCGTCGAACATTGCCCGCACTTCGACACCTTCTTTTACTTTTTCGGCGAGAAGGGCGAATAAGGCGTTGGCGATAGAGTCGTTTCGGAAGTTGAAATATTCCAGATGCACGTGGTGCTTGGCCTGACGGATTGCTTCAAACAAGTCGATAAACTTTTCCCGCCCGCTTTTCAGCAGTTTCACTTTATTATTATCGGAGATAGGTATACCCGATTCCTCTAAAAAATGCAGTACAAGGGAATCACTCGTGAGTCCGATAGAATCCCGGGGGTGGGTCATCAAACTGTCGATGACGCTTGCCTGGGCACGCAATAAAGGCAGGAACAGGAATAAAATGAATATACGTAATTTCAAAACTTTTCTCTCTATTTTAGTTTACAGAGCAACAAAGATACAACATCTATGTTTGGGCTAATCGGGGACAAAGGGTAGATTTATTATTGTTTAACACTCGGATAGCTTTATTAGTAAGGGAAAAATTAAGAGGAAAATAATGGGGACTGATTAAACAGTCGATAGTATCATCTTAACATTTCTGTACCGCCTATGCCAATGAAGCTACTTTTCTCGCAGCCATAAACAGTAACACTACACTTGCGATAATGATTGATTTCGGGTCGAGACTTGTTGTTCCATGATTAATCATGCCGATGAATACCTCCCGAATCGTTCCCCATGCAGCTTCCGGTCCACCTAAGGAGACGAAAAGTACGGCTCCCACAGCCATGACGAAGGCGTTCCAAATGCGTGCCAGCCGATTGCTGCGGTCGGGTAGGTGGTGCATGACACGGCGGCTGAATTCCCTGTCCGCTATCTCCTGCCTGTTTTCGGTAAAGAAGTCGCGCAAGAGTTTATCATTGTCTATTTCTGTCATAACCATTTTGTTTTAAGTACGTTGCTAATTTATCTTTTCCACGCGACAGGTGGCTTTTCACCGTTCCTGCCGGTATTCCGGTAATACCTGCGATCTTGTCAATGCTTAAATCTTCCATATAAAACAAGGTGATGCAGGTTCGTTCCACGTCTTTTAGCGTTTTGAGCGACTGGTAGACATCCATTTTCTGCCCGACGTTTTCTTGTTCGGTACTGTTAATGGCATCTATTTCCGTTGTGTCCAAGCCGGCCATTTCTTTCCGGCTGCGAATATAATCATAAAAAACATTATAGGCAATGCGGTAGAGCCACGTTGAGAAACTCGACAGGTTGTGGAAAGAAGAGAGATTGGTATATGCCTTGATGAATGTATCCTGCGCCAAATCGTCACTCAATTCGCTGTCGCCGCAAGTCAGGTTGAGAAAGAACCGCCGCACGGGCGACTGGTATTTCTTCACTAACTGGTCGAAGGCCCTAGTGTTTTTGAACACTACGACCTGTGCGACTAGCGATATATCGTTGAGTTGGCTCATTTATTTTCGTCGCTCTTTTCTCCGTTTCTTTCTTCCTGCTGCGTTGCCGAAGGGGCGGCTGTGTCGATGTCCCTTTTCCGGGAAACGTTCATCCGGAAAGGATCAACATCATCTGTTTTCTGTTGTTTGCTGCCTATTATCCATTGGCCGATGCCCATAAACATGATAAGCAGTCCGATTGCTCCGATTCCGAACTCTCCGGTGATCGCCCAGAGGAAGATGAAAAGTCCGATCCCTGTAAAGGTGTTTTTGATGCCTTGTGAGCGTTGGTCGGCCGGCCGGTTTTCGCGGATAAAGTTTTCCGGCAGCGGTTGTCCGGCTGCAATGGCCTGTTCGGCAAGGCGGTAACGAGCTTTCCGGTTCTTGTAGCGGAAGAAAAAGATTACAAACAAGATAAATACGGGCAGTCCGAAGACGGCGACGATTGCGATAATAGAGATCAGGATCCCTCCGCTGATCGTGTCGCTGAGGTTGCCGAAGGGAAGGTCGTTGTCGTCCGATTCGAAGGTAAAACCAACTTTTCCGTGGCTGCTTCCGGAGGAGCTGACACTGTTTGCGTCCTTGCCCGCCGTTGTATCCATGTCCGTTGTATCTACGCCGATCACCGTCACTGTTGTGTTGGATTCATCCGCCTTGGTGTCTGTCTTTTTCGAAAGGGTCACTTTCGCATTTTCGGTAGAATCCTTCTCAATGCTACTCTGTTTTTGTGCATTAATTACTGTCGAAGTGGTGAATGCGAGCAATAATGCTATTAGAATTTGTTTCATATTTGTTATTTTTTAATTTGTTTCTTTGTCTGTTAGACGCAGTTAGTATCCGAGAAAGTTGCAAAGAGACGAAATATTTTTGATATTTGCGCAAATTAATAAATGAAAATGAATTTACCCGCTTCTTTTACAGAATATACCCGCGCTTTGTTGGGCGTCGAAGAATACGAAAAACTGGTTTCCGCCTTGCAGCAGGAACCTCCCGTGAGCATTAGACTGAATCGGTTGAAAGTTCATCGGTTGAAAGTGGAAAATGCTCTATCGGTTCAACCTCCCTGGTCTTCGGAGGGAATCTACCTCGACGAACGGCTCACTTTTACATTCGACCCGTTGTTTCATGCAGGGTGTTATTATGTGCAGGAGGCTTCTTCGATGTTCGTGGAACAGGTGCTCCGGCAGCATGTCACGAAGCCGGTGGTGATGCTCGACCTTTGTGCCGCTCCGGGAGGGAAATCGACCCATGCTCGTAGTGTGTTGCCCGAAGGTAGTTTGCTGGTTGCCAACGAGGTAATCCGGAACCGGTCGCAGATTTTGGCGGAGAACCTGACGAAATGGGGACATCCGGATGTGGTGGTTACGAATAACGACCCGGCTGATTTTTCGGCTTTGCCTTCTTTCTTTGACGTTATTCTGACAGATGTGCCTTGCTCCGGCGAAGGGATGTTCCGTAAAGATTCGGTGGCCGTTGAAGAATGGAGTCCGGAGAATGTGGAAATTTGCTGGCAACGGCAACGGAGGATTATTGCGGACGTTTGGCCGAGTCTGAAGCCCGGAGGCATTCTTATATACAGTACCTGTACATATAACACGAAAGAGGACGAAGAAAATGTCCGTTGGATTCAGCAGGAATTTGGGGCGGAATCGTTGGCGGTAGATATTCGGGAAGAGTGGAATATCACAGGAAATCTGCTGTGCGGCGAATCGGCTTCCGTATATCACTTTTTCCCGCATAAGACGAAGGGTGAAGGCTTTTTCTTGTCTGTACTCCGCAAACCGGAAACGGCAGGGGAGGACAGTTATGCCGATTATTATTCGTTTCCGAAAGGAAAATCCGCCGGAAAAAAAGGTAAGAAAGGTGGGGGAGCCTCTTCTTCGCCTGTCTCCAAGGAAAACATGGCAACGGCCGGAAAATGGCTGAATGATGAGTGTGCCGGAAAGTACGTCTTGTCGGCAGAAGGTGCTGAAATACACGCGTTTCCTCAGCAATGCGTAGCCGAACTGGCTGCCATGAAACAACATTTGCGGGTGGTGCAGGCAGGCGTTTCGGTTGGCGAGGTGAAAGGAAAAGATCTGATTCCCGCCCATGCCTTGGCCATGAGTGCCCTTCTTCTGCGGCAGGATGTTTTTGCAACCGAGGCGGTGAGTTATGAACAAGCAATCGCTTATTTGCGGAAAGAGGCTGTCACTTTGCCGGCGACAGCCCCTCGCGGGTATGTTTTGCTCACTTATCGAAATATTCCTCTGGGTTTTGTGAAGAATATCGGCAACCGGGCTAATAATCTTTATCCGCAGGAATGGCGTATCCGTAGCGGGTATTTGCCGGAAAAGATCCGCGTGTTGTAAAGGCCGGATAAGGTCTACAACTTACTTTTGTAAATCCGTGCCATTGCTTTCTGATATTGGTTTTCGAGTTGCAGATAGTTCTGGTGGCTCTGGTAGATGACAGATACTTCTACGAAATACTCTATCATGCTGATTTGTCCTCCGGTGAGTGCCTGTTTCAGCAATGCCAAGTCCTGTTGCGACCGGAACGTCTTTTTATATTCTTCCATGGAGTTATGCAGTGCTTTGGCTTCACGATAGAGCTGTGACAATTCGGATTCAACTTGCAACGTGGCATTTTCTTTTTGCAGGTCGATGTTCAAAGCTTGTGCTTTCGCAATCTTCACCTTGTTCCGGTTTTCGAAAAGAGGGAAAGAGAAGCCGACTACTACCCCGTTGAAAGGTGTGCCCGTTTCTGTGTTCCGGCGATATCCCAGTTCCAGTTTCGGCAACCACTGCGATTTGTTGACCGCTATTTGTTTCCGGGCAACGAGGCTTTCGTTGCCGAGCGCCATGAGGGTACGGTCGGCAGAGAGCACTTCCGATTTCAAGATCTGGTAATCGGAGGGAAAAGGAGTGAGGGGATACCGGCTTTCTTCAAAGACCACCGGGATATTGCCGTTCAGCGTATTCAGTTCCTGCATTTTGTTGCGGAGCGCCGTTTCGTTGAGTGAGGCTTCTGTGCGGACGTTCAGTAATTCCAGATTGATTTTGTTCGTCTCGAGGGCGTTGGCGTCTCCGGTTTGGAGACGTTTGGCATACATTTCAGCGAGTACTTCCGCGTTGCGGAGCCTTTCTTCGAGAATTTGTTTCTGCTGGCGGAGCATGATAATGTCCAGACAGACTTCTTTCGCCTGCAACAGTTTGTCCTGACGGAATACGTCCGCCTGGCTGTCGTAAGCCCCTGCCTTCAACCGGTTCAGTTTATTGCGCGTGGCATACAGGCTGGGGAAGTCGAAACTCTGCGAAACGACGAGTTCGCCGATTGTTTCGTTTTTGTCCTTTGCTCCCCAGAGGTGAGCGTAGGACAAGGTAGGATCGGGCAGGTTGTTGTCCGTTTTGGATTCCAGTTTCTGCGAGGTAATCAGTTGGGCGTTCGCCTGCAACTCCTTGTTGTTCGTTTCTATATTTTTTAATACCTGTTCTATGCTGTTCTGTGCCTGCACACCCCCCGTCAGGGTGAAGAGTGCAGTGGCAGCAAAAGAACTTATAATGATAATCCGTTTCATACTTTTTCTTTTATTTGTTTCTTCTATTACGTCTGGCTGATGATTAGCAGGGTGTCGCGAGGGATTCTTGCTCCGGTGCAGCGTCGGTAGGCCGGCGGTGCATCATCAGGTAAACAATCGGAACGATGAAACCGTTCAGGAACGTAGAGGTTAAAAGTCCGCCCAAGATAACTTTGGCCATTGGACTTTGAATTTCGTTTCCGGGCAAGTCGCCGCCGAGCGCCAGCGGGATCAGTGCCAGTGCCGACGAAAGCGCTGTCATAAGAATCGGGTTCAGACGGTCGAGCGAGCCTTGCATGACACTGTCGTATACGTTCAGTCCTTCCTCTTTTTGGAGGTGGTTATAGTGGCTGATAAGCAACATACCGTTTCTGGTCGCAATGCCGAACAGGGAGATAAACCCGATAATTGCCGGAATGCTGACCTCACCCGTCGTGATGACCAGTGCGAAAACACCGCCGATCAGTGCAAGCGGCAGGTTCAACAAGATAACGCCGGATTCCTTCACGCTGCGGAACTCGTTGTAAAGCAGCAGGAAGATGACAACAATGCTGATGAATGACGTCAGCGCCAATGTCCGGCTGGCGGCTTGTTCGCTTTCAAACTGTCCGCCGTATTCGATGTGATAGCCTTCGGGGAGCTGTATAGACGTATCGATACGCTTTTGGATGTCGTTTACCACACTTCGGAGGTCACGGTCCGCCACGTTGGCGGAAATCACGATTTTGCGCTTCACGTTTTCGCGGTTGATCGTGTTCGGTCCCATGGCCGAAACCACTTCCGCCACGTAGTTCAGAGGCACTTTGCGGCCGTCGTTGGTGTCTACCATTAAGTTGCGGATTTTCTCCATTTCGTCCCGTGCGTCATCCTTCACTTTTACGATGAGGTCGAAGCTCTTTCCCTGTTCATAAACCTGCGAGATCACTTTTCCTGCAAGGGCAACGTTGACATATTCCGAGAATTCCGGCAAGGTAATCCCGAACTTGGCAAGCATCTCCCGTTTCGGTTGAATCTTCAACTGCGGACGCTCGATCTGCTGCTCCACGTTGAGGTCGGCAATGCCCGGTATATCTCCGATAGCGTCCTTTATCCGGTTGCCGAGTGAGAACATCTTGTTCAAGTCATCGCCGAAAAGTTTGATGGCGATATTTGCCTTTGTACCGGACAACATGGCATCGATTCGGTGGCTGATAGGCTGACCGATTTCTATATTTGCACCGGTGATCGTTCCTAGTTTCTCGCGCACTTCGGCAACGAGCTCGTTGCGCGGACGGTCTTTCAGCTCGAACGGAGCTTCGATTTCCGAGACGTTCACGCCAAGCGCGTGCTCGTCCAGTTCGGCACGTCCCGTCTTGCGGGCTACCGTCTGTATCTCTGGAATTGTCAGCAGCAGTTCCTCGGCACGATGTCCCATTTTGTTGCTTTCTTCCAACGAAATGCCCGGCAGCGAACTGATGTTGATTGTGAACGAGCCCTCATTGAAAGAAGGCAGGAAGCTGCGTCCGAGAGTGAAGAACACACCGAGAGCGACCACAAACAGTCCGATTGTACTTCCCAAAGTCACCCGTTTGTGGGCCAGTACCCAAGTCAGTGCCTTCCCGTAAATCCCTTTCATCCAACGGGCTACGAATGACTCTTTCAGTTCCTTGTTCGTCTTGTTACTGCCCAGCAGATACGAGCAAAGTACCGGGGTCAGCGTCAGCGCAACAACCGTCGAAGCGAACAACGCCACGATAAACGCAATGCCCAGCGGGACCAACATTCTTCCTTCCATTCCGCTCAGGAAGAACAGAGGGACAAAACTGACTACAATAATCAACGTCGAATTAAGGATAGGCATACGAACTTCCTTCGAGGCGTTGAATACCACCTCCAGTGTACTGAGCCGTTCGGCCTCCGGTTTCTGCCGGTTCTCCCGCAGGCGCTTGTACACGTTTTCGACGTCCACGATCGCGTCGTCCACCAGTGAACCGATAGCAATGGCCATACCACCGAGACTCATTGTGTTGATAGTCAATCCCATATAGTGCAGCGTAAGAATGGAGACGAGCAGTGAGATAGGCAGTGTCACCAGCGAGATCACCGTTGTACGTACATTTGCCAGGAACAGGAACAGGACGATCACCACGAAAATACCGCCTTCAAAAAGCGACTTCTTCACGTTGCCGATCGAACTTTCGATGAAACGGCTTTGGCGGAAAATATCAGTAGACACTTTCACGTCGGCAGGCAGGTTCTTTTGGAGGTCTTTCAGAGAGGCTTCCAGTTTGTCGGTCAGTTCGAGGGTACTAGTGGCAGGCTGTTTGGTGACTGTCATTAGTACGGCAGGTTTGCCGCGTTCGGAAGCGGTTCCCAGTTTCGGAGCTTTGGGGCCGATTTTCACGTCGGCGATGTCCTCCAGTGTGACGGGGAAAGTGTTTACAGTTTTTACGACTGCTTTGCCTAGCTCCTCGACCTTAGGGGTAGAAAGTACCCCACGCACGATATATTCATTTCCGAACTCGTAAAGTACGCCACCGTTGGCGTTTAAGTTCATGTCTTGGGTGACAGCCATTATTTCACCCATTGAAACGCTGTAGTGGCGCATCCGTTCCGGGTCCAGTTGAATCTGGTATTCTTTGATATCTCCGCCCAACACGGCTACCTGTGCCACCCCTCCGGTGGACAGCAGGCGCGGGCGAATCGTCCAGTCCGCAATCGTGCGGAGGTCGAGCATGGAGGTCGAGTCGGCGGTCAGACCGACAATCAGCATTTCGCCCAGGATAGAAGATTGCGGGCCCAGCGTCGGCTTGCCCACGTTGACGGGGAGGGATTCACTGACTACCGCCAGTTTCTCGCTGACAATCTGGCGGGCGAGGTAGATGTCTGTTCCCCAGTCAAATTCCACCCAGACAACGGAGAAGCCGTTGGTGGACGAAGAACGGACACGGCGTACACCGGTAGCACCGTTTACGGCTGTTTCGACAGGAAAGGTAACGAGTTGTTCCACTTCCTCGGCTGCCATACCATTGGCTTCGGTCATGATAACCACCGTCGGGGCGTTGAGGTCGGGGAAGACGTCAACTTCGGTATTCATGGCAGTGTAGGTGCCCGCGATGAGCAGGAGGAAAGCCGCGCAGAGTACGACCAACCTGTTATGCAGGGAGTAATGTATAATTTTGTTAAGCATGATAATTCATCAATTGAGTGATAAAAAATGAGATAGATGCACCGCAAAGCAATCCGGCTGCGGCGCCTTGCTGCTTAGTGTTCGTGGCTGTGTGCGGGAATTGCGTTGCTGGCGCTTGCCAGACGAACCTGATAAGCTCCTTCCGTCACTACGCGGTCGCCCGGTTTTATTCCGGTGAGGATTTGCACATTTTTGCCGTTGTCGGCGCCTAAAGTCACTTCTTGCTTTTTGTATCCCTCTTCGTCAAGTTGCAGATATACAAAGTAGATTCCCTGTTCCTCGGTCAGTGCCGTGCGGGGAAGGGAAAGGACATTCTCCAGTTGGGAGGAAAGCAGGTAGACCTCTACGAACGAACCGGCTATGATGTCGCCTTTGTTGTCAAATTCAAAAGTTACGGGGACATAGAAAGAGTTGTCTCCCGCTGTTTTGCCGAACGAGAGAAGCCGGCCGTTCAATGTTCCCAATTCATATACCTTATTATTATATGGTGTCCGGAAATTGGCGGAATTAATTGTGCGGAGATACGGGTAATACTTTTCCGACACTTCGGCACGGAGGAACAGACGGCGGTTCTGTGTCACGCTGACCAATGGCTGGCCAATTGTGACATAATCCCCTTCTTTCACCAGAATACTTTTCACGTAGCCGGCGATAGGAGCGGTAATGTTCTGTCCGATTGCCGAATGGTTCTTTGCGAGCGCCTCATAGCTGATGCGGGCATTCTCGTAATTCTGCTCTGCCTGTGCAAAATCCTTGTCGGATACGATTTTGTTTTTGACAAGCGCTTTCATCCGTTCGTATTCTTTCTTCGACACTTCGTAAGCGATGCGGGCACGTTGCACCGGGTCGCCGTCTGCGATGTTGTGCGAGGAAATGGTCACTAGCGGAGTGCCGCTGCCTACACTCATACCTTCCGTCACCTTTCCGCGGAATGAGACAACCCCTGCCACAGTGGCTACCGCGACGGATTCGTCGCCTTGTGCAGCCAATACCTGTCCGCTGGTCTTGATTACTTGTTGGAAAGGGGCGGGTTCTACAATGCTTACTTTCACTCCGGCAGCATCGGCTTTCGCTTTCGGGAGGATGATTTCGTCGCTGTGGGCGGCTTCGGCAGTTTCATTGTGTCCGGCAGCAGTGCCTTGGTGATTGTCGGCCGCATCATGTTTATGATCGCCGTTGCATTCTCCTTCTGTTCCATGGGTATGTCCTTCTGTTCCATGGGTGTGTCCTTCCGCTTCATGGTCGTGACCTTCCGCTTCATGGTCGTGTTCATCGTTGTTGTGTGTGACGGTACTATGGCCATGTCCTTCATGACCTTGTGTATTCTTGTTATTGCAGGCTCCTAAAGCGAATAAGCCCAGGATTCCCATAAAAATAAGTTTTTTCATAAATGATATTTTCCTACTAAAATTTACTGTTTTTACGTTACAAAGATAGGGTGACGCGGATGCAACAAGTTTGCATTCACGTTGGTCTTACGCGAAAACAGAATAGGGAGGGGCGCGGAGAGAGGTGGTACGGGGGATGTTCGTCCCGTGCAGCGAGTCTCGGTAGACGTAATAGTTCTTGACCCGTCTCTCTTGTGGTTTTAGCAGATGTTCGATGATTCCGTCCGTGAACAGGGTGGCGATGAACACGTAGTCCGGTCCGCTATCTGTGTGGAAGGAAGGAATGGGAGAGTGGAAGCGCGTCATACATTCGCTGCTGCAACATGAGTCGCTTGCCGGATGATGATGATGTTTGGGACATTGCTGTTCTACGGGCAAGTCCTGTTTCATGCAAATCGCTCCGTTGGGGTGGTGATGATGAGGAATAACGGCTGCCGTCAACATGATAATGTTGATAAAAAGCAGCAATGTTACTATATATCGTTTCTTCCTTTTCATCCTTTCTTTTGGATATGTATCGGCTTCAGCTTGATTATTTGAACGTTACAAAGATACAAAAACTTTTTCTCCGTTAAAAGCCGATAACATCTTTTATTATTTGTTCTTCTTCAAATTTGGTGGTAATTTAACCAGTCGGTGGTATCTCCATTCTCCTCCTTCGGGAAGGAGGAGTACCCGTAGGGGGAGGTGGTAGGTGAATGCATAAATCTGTTATTATCAGCATTGTGTATCTACCTACCACCCCGGCTTTCAGCCACCCCTCCTTCCCGAAGGAGGGGAATGGGGATACTACCGACTGGTTAAATTACCACTAAATTTGAAGAAGAACCCTCCTCCTTCGGGAAGAAAGAGAAAGGGATACTACCGGCAATAAAGGGATACTATCGGCAATAAAGGTATACTATCGGCAATAAAGGGATACTACCGGCAATTTTATTTCTTTTCCAGTTCTTGCAGCGAATCCATTTTCTTTTTTTCAAGGAACTCGTAGATGCCGCAAAGATGTTCCGTCACTTTCTGATTGCCAAACTCATACACCTTTGAAACCAGTCCGTCGAGGAAGTCACGGTCGTGGGAGACAACGATCAGAGTGCCGTCGAAGTCGAGTAGCGCTTGTTTCAGAATATCTTTGGTTTTCATGTCGAGGTGATTCGTGGGCTCATCGAGAATGAGGAGATTGACCGGTTCCAGCAACAATTTAATCATTGCCAGACGTGTCCGTTCCCCGCCCGAAAGCACTTTCACCTTCTTCATTGATTCCTCCGGTCCGCCAAACATAAACGCACCCAGCAAATCACGGATTTTGTTCCGGATCTCACCTTTCGCCACATCGTCAATCGTCTGGAAAACCGTCAGGTTTTCGTCCATGAGCGAAGCCTGGTTTTGTGCAAAATATCCTATTTGTACGTTATGGCCCAGCGTCAGTGTCCCCTCGTGTTCGATTTCCTTCATGATACACTTCACGAGCGTAGATTTACCCTCGCCGTTCTTCCCGACAAAGGCAACCTTGTCCCCGCGTTCCACCGTCAGGTTTGCGTTGCGGAACACCACGTGATTGCCATACGTTTTGCCGACACCTTCCATAATCACCGGATAACTTCCCGAACGGGGCGAAGGCGGAAATTTCAACCGCAAAGCGGAAGTATCTTCCTCATCTACCTCCAGCAGTTCCAGTTTTTCCAGCATCTTGACACGGCTCTGCACTTGCAACGTCTTCGAATACGTTCCTTTGAAGCGTTCGATGAACTCTTTCGTCTCAGCGATAAATTTCTGCTGCTCGTCATAAGCCTTCTGTTGCTGTTCGCGGCGTTCTTTGCGCAAGGTCAGATATTGGGAGTAATTCACTTTATAATCGTAGATACGTCCCATTGTCACTTCAATAGTGCGGGTGGTGATGTTGTCCACAAACTTGCGGTCGTGGCTGATGACAATCACCGCTTTGCCGTTGTTGATCAGAAAATCTTCGAGCCATTGGATAGATTCGATGTCGAGGTGGTTCGTCGGCTCGTCGAGCAGGAGCACGTCCGGTTTCTGCAACAGCAGCTTTGCCAGCTCGATGCGCATCCGCCAGCCGCCGCTGAAATCGCTCGTCTGCCGTTGGAAATCCTCGCGGGTGAACCCGAGGCCGAGCAGCGACTTTTCCACATCTTCCTCGTAGTTGGTGGCATCGATCGAATAGAACTTCTCGCTTAAGGCGGAAACCTCCTCAATGAGAGCCATATAACTGTCGCTTTCGTAGTCCGTCCGCGTTTCCAGCTCTTTATTCAGACGGTCGATCTGCGCCTCCATTTCGTGCAGGTGAGCAAAGGCCTGCGCCGTTTCGTCAAACACTGTCCGTCCGTCTTCCGTCATCAAATGTTGGGGCAGGTAGGCCACAACGCAGTCTTTGGGTGCGGAAACCTTGCCGCGCGTCGGTTGCCGTACACCTGCCAGAATTTTGAGCAGCGTACTCTTACCCGCACCGTTTTTTCCCATAAGGGCGATACGGTCTTTTTCATTAATAACGAAAGAAATATCACTAAATAAGGTCGTGCCGCCAAATTCCACGGCCAGTCCGTCAACAGAAATCATATTATTCTTTTATTTTGAGGCGCAAAGATAGCGAAATATATGAATATTTTTTATACCTTGCGGGCTGAAAAGAGATATTAACCAAAAATGACAAATAAAAAAAGCAATATAATAACAATATGGAAAGTGAACAAACGAGTGTACTGAGACCCCTCATTTTAGTGGCTGAGGACGACGACAGCAACTTTAAATTGATTAAAGCTATCATAGGTAAAAAATGTGATATCGAATGGGCGAAGAACGGCGAAGAAATGGTGCAGTTGTTTCAAGAACACCAACATAGAGCGAGTGCCATACTAATGGATATCAAAATGCCGTTGATGAACGGGCTGGAGGCTACGAAGATTATTCGTGAGTCGAATACGGAAATCCCCATTATCATGCAGACAGCTTATGCTTTCAGCTCCGACAAGGAAAACGCGATGAAGGCGGGAGCTACCGAAGTGTTGGTGAAACCGATCACTTTGAGTATTCTCCGTACCACCCTAAGTAAATACTTACCCGACTTGCAATGGTAGAATAGATACTTAAAAAGAATAAATAGGGTAGAACTGCGGGACCGGTACCGTTTAGTAGAAATAGGGTATCACAAGGCGCACTTGAAAAATGAAATAGGCGGACTTTACGGTCGGTCTATTTTTTTTTCTTCCCGTTTATTTTTTTTCGTTCCCGTTTATTGTTAGAGTTTTGTTTCATTATAGGGGTGGATTATTAGAGTTCTTTTTTCATACAGGGGGCAACTATGGGATTTTTTGATTCTTCTTCAAATTTGGTGGTAAAATTAATTGAGAAAATAATAATTTGATAGTCGATAGTATTCAATAATAATTTGATAGTCGATAGTATTCAATAATAATTTGATAGTCGATAGTATTCTCCATTCTCCTCCTTCGGGAAGGAGGAGTCCCCGTAGGGGGAGGTGGTAGGTGAATGCGTAAGTCTGTTATTATCAGCATTGTGTATCCACCTACCACCCCGGCTTTCAGCCACCCCTCCTTCCCCGAAGGAGGGGAATGGAGATACCACCGACTGGCTAAATAACCACCAAATTTGAAGAAGAACCGATTTTTTCATAGCACAGGGAGCTTCGGAACGTTGAGGTGATTGCGGTTGCACCCGCGTCACCTTCCTCTCACCAGTTTCTTCAATGTCCCGTTGTAGGTGTTCTCAAATTCCGTCGGATGATTAAGGGCCCAGAGGATGTAATCTCCCGGTTCGTTTTTTTTTGAGCAGGGTGGGGCGGTATTCGTTGCTGAGAATCTTCCATAAAGTGCCTCCCGGTCCGCCCAGTTCTTTGCGTCGGGCGAGGGCGGTGATTGCGTTCACGGTCTGTTCTTTCCGGATGCCGATTGTTTGAAGGTTCATGTGCAGGAGAGTTTCGGAGCTGCCTCCGGCGGTTACTCCTTGGGGGGGAATGCTGTTTCTTCCGTTATCTCTTTGGGGATTCCCTTTTTCTCCGGAAGGATTCTCTATTACTTCAGGATAAGTTCCCTTTTCTTCAGAATAACATTCTTTTATTTCAGAATAATTTCCGAAATTTCCAAAAGACAAACCACTTACAACGACAGGCGGAGCCTGAAAAACGCCGTTTGACGGCACGGGCGGCATTTCATTCTCGGTCTCTTTTCCGGCTTTCCGCCTATTCTCTGTCTCTTTGTCTTTTTCTATCTCTTTCTCTCTATCTCTATCTCTTTCCGCTTTGGTTTCAGTTCCCCTATCTCTTTCCTTCTCCGTTTCCTGTTTACCTTTGGTGTCTGTTTCCTCTTTTGTTTGTGGGATTGTTGTAGCAATTTCGGGAGATTTTGCTGCATTAATTCCTGTTTTTGTAGCATAGACATCATTTACTGCTGCATCACTGACAGTTCCGTTTCCGGTTCCCGCTCGGTTTCCGTTTCTATTTTCGTTTTCACTTTTTGCTATGCTGTTTTCCTTTCCGTATTCGTCCTTTTGTTGCTCCGCTTCTCCGTCCGTGATTAGCCAGAAATGTTCCAACGGTAATTTGTATTTTCTCCGGCTGTCGGTGATAATTTTGTGATATTGTTCCTGAATAACTTGTGAAGTGAGTACGCTATACACCTTATATATATGGGGGTCGAATAATCCCACCGCCAGACAGTCGTCGATAATGGCCTGCATTTCCGCCTCCTCGCAACAGGCTTCCTGTGCAACGTCGAACAATGTGTCCTGATTCCACGGGACATAATATCCTTTTTCTTTGTAGATGAGGCAGAACAGTGAAGTGAGCGCGGCAATCCCTGCTGCGTGGTGACGGCTGGAGATACGTCGCACCTTTCTGTCTTGCAGGAAATTGACGTCGAGTGGAAAATAATCTAAACCGGATTTGGAAATACGGGCCATTTGGATTGAATTAAAAATTAATGATTAGTTCGGGTTTCGTGGGTGCGGCACCCTGAATTTCATCGCAGAGGACACCGATGTGTACGACTCAGTTCAGAATCCCTCTTTCTGAACATCGAAGCACGGACAGGCTTTCATGTACTCGTTGGGCGAGATAACGCCGTCGCCGTTGAGGTCGGGGCTGGTGTCACGGTGTCCGAGCACCTGCTTCACACCGGGGAAGACAAGCCGTAGCGCCTTCACCAGTCGGATGAGTGCGGTGCGTTGCGCGTCGGTGCGTGTATCGGCGGGGCGACCGTCCTTGTCCAGTCCGCCGACATAGCAGATGCCGATTGCCCGTTTGTTCCACCCCATGCAATGTGCGCCGTCGAGGGTGACGTCTCTTCCGGGTTCGATTGTTCCGTCGAGGCGGATGACATAGTGGTAACCGATCGTCCAGAATCCGCGGGCACGGTGCCAGCTTTCGATGTCGGCGGCGGTGATGTCCTGTTCCGCACGGGTGGCGGAACAGTGAATGATAATAGCGTCTTTCATCTTGAAAATCTCCTTTCTTTTGTTTATTTTAATTTGCTGATAATTAAGTGAATGCCTTTCTCCCTTCGGACGCTCCGGTAGCTGAACCCCAGTGCGGCGGCCTCTTCGGCGGACAGGAGCCGGTAATATTGCCGGGTGACGGAGTGGCGGACGGGGGTGCAGTCGGGAGGAATGGGCAGATAAGGCAGGTGCCACCGCCGCATCGTATGCAGCCGTACCCGTTCGGGATGCGTGAGTTTCAGTTGCAACCAGCTGTATTGCGCGCTGTTCAGTTTTTCCTCTTTCACCATTGACTTCATGGAAGGGTACGGGTGGAGGATCGTCCCGCTTTCGTCCGTCACGGCGCAGGGAATGGAGCGCGGCACGTTAACGGGACGAAGCCCGGTGCGGATAGCGTGCATCAAGTTGTCGTAGGCGTCGCACCATTCGAGGTTGGACACATGATTGTTGAGCGTATTTCCGTCGAGGTGGTTCACTTGCGGGAGTTTTTTCGGGTTGGGGATAAACGTTTCCGCTACCAGTCGGTGCACATAGCGCGCGGCATGAATCCCTTTCTGATAGATGTATATAGCCTCATAACCATTGTGGAGGAGACTGCTGCTCAATATCTTTTTTTGAGGTTTCTTCAGGCTCATGATCCGCCCGTGGTCCGACACCATATAATCATTGTTTTCTTTGATAAATCTCCAGTTTTCCATACTTGATGTTGTTTATAATGTTAATAAAATTATGCTTTGTTAAAAATAGTCCTCCTCCGCCGGATGCGGAAAGAGAAACGGCGTTTCCTGTCTTCATAAAACGGCGTTTCGTGCACACAGAAACGGCGTGGACTGTATGTGTTAAACGGCGTGGTCTGCAATCGTTGCGCGGCGGGGGCGGAGTGCCGGCGTGTCATCGTCCGGCAGCGGTTCGAGGCGTTCGGCGCAGTGGACGAGGAATTCCAGTTCCTCCCGGCAGCCTTCGATCGCCTCGTAGAGCGAATCTACGTTGTATTGTCGGCAGAGCCTTTCCCACTCTTTGCGTTCTTCGGGCGTCCTCATTCGGCACGGAGGAAATTTTCGGCGTGGAATGTCCGCCAGCCTTTGGCTTCGAGATCGTAGTAGACGACGAACGTGTTTTCCGGCCGTGGCGTATACGGGCGGTGGAAACAATGTTCGTATCCGGTGAGCGTTCCTACGGCGTGACGGATGCTTCCGTCCTGCTTGGTATAATAAAAACTGACGCTAGCTAAGTACATTTTGCGAATTAAAACGTCTATCTGATGCGCAACGACGAGTGCCTCGCGTTTGTCCATGCCATTGTTTTGACGAATAACGGCGGCCCGCTTCATGAGTCGTATCCGCCGGAGGGAATGATTTTTTTTAATTTCGGTCATTATATTCAATTATTTTTCATTGATTTCGTCGGTAAAGGTAGAGGAAGGGTAACACATAAAGGGTTCATGTTTGAGTTATTTTAGGAGATAAAGTAAGAAAGTGTCACGCGTGACGCATAATGTTAAAAATAATATCCGATATTTGTCGGCATTATTTACGAAATATTAATTATGATGACAAAACAATTATCTAGTGAAACAGTTGATACTGTGGACAATGGAGCTAAAACAAGTGTTGAAAATGTAGTTGAAAACGCAGCTAAAAGTAAAGTGGAAACGGGTACAAACAAGCATGAGAGGAATCGGAGAAGATCTAGTGATTTCGACGAAGAAGACTGGCAGGAAAAAGGAAAAGTAATCGACGAGGTGAAAATTTGTTCTTATGAGAACAATTACAAAGAGGTTTATTTTGCCAAACAAACAGACACCTCCATATCAACGGTCAGACGTATATTCTCGTTCAGAACGCAGAAAACGGCGGCTAGCTGGTCGTCGATTTTCAAACTGGTCAAGTGTCTTTCCAATGAGTGTGTCAACGCCAACCATTTGGTCGTCCTCTTGGGAACGATGCTGCTTTATCTGGTCGGAAACGCCGCAAAGGTACATTTCTATCTCGAAGGGAATAGAAAGTTTTTTATCGAAATTAAGTTCAAAAAGGATGTGACGGTATTTAAAAAGGGAGAGAAGGAACCCGTGGGCGACAATGAACGCAGAAATATTGATGATGAGTTCAAATAAGATAAGTACTGTGAGAACTTGGTATAATCTTCTGCCGGGAAAACGCTTGTTGATGCCGGTTTACTCGTTCGCAAATCCGTACATTGTGAAATGAAGATATTCCCGACCCGGAGATGAACAGCCGTTCTATCCGGGTTGGGAATATTGTTTTTGGTTAAAAATGGTACGTGATATGGCTGCGCAGGACGCTTGCCGAGGGCAGCACTTTCTGGTTCACGTTGCCTTATGTGTCCCGAATATGAGTATATCAATCTCGATGTGGGTTCGTCCGGTACCGGAGAGCTTTCTAAGGCTCTCCCAAAAATCGAAAGAACAGCCCGACTTGTGCAGGAGTCAACAGGATTGCTTTTCCGGTATATCCCGAACGGGCGAGTGCCGCTTGCAGTTCCGTGTTTTTGGCAATCCAGCTGCGGAGCGTCCGGCGGGCAGAGGCAGGCTGGATGTGGGGCAGGTAGAGGGCGGCCAGTTGACTTTTACTGTATGCTTGTATGCGGGCGGAGGTTGTTTTCTCTTCCGGAATTGGAGTTTCTGTGGTAGTTGTTTTCATTGTTACTGCTTTTTTTATTGGATTGTTCGTTTCGGTTATAAAGGTACGTGATTTTTTGTTGTCTGGTACTTCTTTGTACAGAAGTACTTACAGGCAGCATTTGTGCGAAACGGTTTGAACTTGCTCTCTCCCGTCACGACTTGTCACATCGTGTCTCCCGACTTTCTTTGGCCCGTTTACTTTTGTCGGCGTAATCGGTTACAGAGACAATTGATCCATTAATCATTAAAAAGAAAGGAAAACAGTAGTATGCCATTAATTTACAAACCTTACCAGGCAACGCTTGCCAACAAAGAAGGACAGAAACTCTTTTATCCCCGCCTGGTGAAAATCGGGAGAACGGTCAACACGCAGAAAATGGCGGAATTGATTGCCGAAAAGGCTTCGTTGACGGCGGGCGACGTGCACAACGTGATTCGGAATCTGATGTCCGTGATGCGCGAACAGTTGCTCAATAGCCGCACAGTGCGTCTCGAAGGATTGGGAACATTCACTATGGTTGCCAAAGCCTGCGGAAAAGGCGTGGAACAGGAAAGCAAAGTCAGCAGCTCGCAAATCGTTTCGCTGCGCTGTCAGTTCACGCCGGAGTACACCCGGTCTGCCGGAAACACGACCCGCGCACTGACTGCCGGAGTGGAATTTGTACACGTCAAAGACGTAGCAGCCGGTCTGATTGCCGACGGTGATACGGAAAATCCGGGCGGCGATGACAAACCCGGCGGCGGAAACACACCCGGTGGCGGTGGCGTAACGCCGGACCCGTCTGTCTAAACGAATTATTAACCTTAAAAAAAGAAAAAGATGAAACTATTTCTTGAAAAACTGCTTGATATTCTCGAAGCGCTTCTGCGCTTCCGTCGCCGGAGAAACGGAAAGACGGAGAAGAACTAGCAGCCGGCAGAAAAAAAGAGAGACCGGCAGGAAAAAAGAAAGAAAAGTATGACGTAAAACGAAAACGTGCCACCCGCACGTAGTTCCACCAAGCGAAAGCGGGCAGGTGGAACGGACAAAAAAAGAGGGTGACTAAAAGTCAAGAGTATCTGAAAACTTCCGACTGTTTAGTCACCCTCTGCCTGTTTTTGGGTTTATCTCTCATTGTACATCTATGGTTCCCCAACCTAAAAATGACTTAGTAATTCTGCACTTTGAATAAACCCTCTTTTGTGTGTTTTTATATATTTCATCGTAACATCTCTGTCTGAGACTTCTGTAACATTTCCGTCTGACTTTTACGGCATTTCCGTTTCCACTTGGAATTTCCGGCTTACTTTCATCAGGTTGATTGTATAAGTCACCACGTTCTGTGCCTCCTGAACCATTGTCAGATAAACCATGCTGACCCGGATACTGCCCGCCTGACTTTGGATGCGCTGCAACTCCTTACGTTTCAGCAACGAAAGCTGTCCGTTGAGGTCGTTGGCACGGCGGACTTCTTCTTCCATATCGTTGTACTCATTATTCTCCATTTTCTTGCGGCATTGCTGAATCAGGTAAGTAATGTCCTCGGACACATCGCTGAATTCTCCTTTTTGGATAGCGTCCAGCGGGTTGAAGTTATTGTCGATATGCTCCAGACAGGGTTCGCAAAGGCGGGAAATGCTATACACCAGTTCGCTGGCAAAGTCGTTGCCCTGATAGTAGTACAGCCCTTTTTCGAGCACGGTGTTATTGTCGAGGCGGCACATGGCTACCGTTCCCGTGCGCTTCATCTGCTTGACAAGTTGTTTTTCGAACTTTGTGGAACCCATGGCACGGCGCAGTCCCCGCAAGTTTTCGTGGATAAACGAGGTGACGGTCAACTCGAAGTTCGTCTCTGCGTATTCGAGAACTTTGCAAAGCTCTTCGCGGGTATGTTTGCGCATCAGTTGCAGCGCTTCTTCGCTGTCCGATGTTTGCATCAGTTGTTTGAGAGTTTCGTTGCCTTGTTCTTTTGCTTTGCGTTTCTTATACATCACCTGGCTGCGTATCAGGATGAATGCTGCCAGAGCGATGAGGGCAATGATTGAAATATTTCCACCGAAATGCAGCACGAGGGCGACGAAGAAACAGATCGTGAAGGCAGCTCCGGCAGTGATAAACCAACCGCCGATGACGCTCAGTACGCCTGTGATACGGTAAACGGCTGAGTCACGTCCCCAGGCACGGTCGGCGAGCGAAGTACCCATGGCTACCATGAAAGTGACGTAAGTGGTGGACAGCGGGAGTTTCAGCGAAGTTCCCAGTGCGATGAGCAGGCCGGCAAGGACAAGGTTCACGGAGGCGCGGACGAGGTCGAAAGCACCTCCGTCGGCGATGATCGCTTCGTCTTTTCGGAAGCGGGTGTCCAGCCATTTCTTGGTGCTGTCCGGGGTGATGCGTGAGATGCCGTTGGCAAGTGTCATGCTGAAACGGACGATTGTACGGGCTATCGGGGTGCTTCCGAAGGTTTCTTCGCCTTCGTCCTGACGGGAGAGGTCGACGGAAGTTTTGATTACCGCGTGTGCCTTCTTGGAGGTGCAAAGGGCGTAGACCATGATAGCGCCGGCGCCGATGAGGAAGTACCACGGAGTTTTGGCGGGGCCGAGCAGTGAGGTCATCAGAAATCCGTCCGGATTGCCGTTGCCGTTGGCCGTGAAATCCATGAAGGACGAGAAGCCTGCGAGGGGAACGCCGATAAAGTTCACAAGGTCATTGCCGGCAAAGGCGAGGGCGAGGGCGAAAGTACCCATGAGTACTACTACTTTGAAGACATTGATTTTCAGCCAGTGAAGGATCTGCATTAGTATGGTGAAGAATACGAAGAACACACTGATAAGCATCCAAGTGTTGTCCTGTATCCATTGCTTGTTTTCGGGGGTCATGAAGGAACTGTCTTTCAGTCCTTTGATGAGCATGAAATAGATTATGGAGGTGGCGGCCACGCCTCCGAACAGTGCAATGCTGTATTTCATCTTTTTCGTGTAGTTGAACGTGAAGATGACACGGGCCAGCCATTGGACGAGCATACCGAAAAAGAAGGCGATTGCCACGGATACGAATATCGCCATGATGACGGAAAGGGCTTTGTCGGTGTTTATCAGGTCGCCCAACCCGAGGGTGTCGCTGTTACGGACTTTGATGAGGGAGAGGGCGAAGGTTCCTCCCAGCAGCTCGAAGACGAGGGATACGGTGGTGGAGGTAGGCATTCCCATTGAATTGAATACGTCCAGCAGGACAACGTCGGTGAGCATGACGGCAAGCAGGATACACATGATTTCTGCAAAGTAGAAGTGCTCGGGTTGGTAGATGCCGTGCCGGGCAATGTCCATCATGCCGTTAGAGAGCGATGCTCCGATGAATATGCCGATGCCTGCAATAAACAGGATGGTCTTGAAGGAGGCCGCCTTGGCGCCTACCGCCGAATTGAGGAAGTTAACCGCATCGTTACTCACACCGACGATCAGGTCGAATATGGCTAGTACGAAGAGGAAAATGATAATGCATAAATAAATTGTCTCCATAAATGTGTGTATGTTATTTCCGCCTGCAAAGGACGGAGTTTGAGGTTGCAGGGGGATGTCATACTTGTTACATTTGTGTTACAACTATCTTTCTTTTGTCTTGAAACAAAAGAAAGAGACAGAGAAACAAAGAAACAAAGAAAAAATTTGGTTATAAGGTGAATTAGTAAAATAATGACTTGACAGTTTATAGTCGGTGGTATCTCCATTCTCCTCCTTCGGGAAGGAGGAGTACCCGTAGGGGGAGGTGGTAGGTGAATGCGTAAGTCAGTTATTATCAGCATTGTGTATC
>UMIN01027496.1_pt1 | contig 25775 bp, 27 predicted proteins | sample 1965811 | NCBI WGS metagenome assembly UMIN01 (sample SAMEA4836123, study PRJEB28245) | human gut metagenome | biome: gut microbiome; material: fecal sample | place: Denmark | collected 2008
ACAGCAACAGAACGTATTACTGAAAGTTCACACTCACCTTACAGAAACCCTTCATATAGGTTTATCTTTCATCTTTGTTCCACTCGTTCAGCAATTTGATAATCTCCTGATATTTCTTCGATTTCATCCTCGGATTACGTTTCAACTGGCTCAATGCATATGTATACTGTTTGTTGGATTTCTCCATAAATTTTATATGACGCTGCTCCAGTTTCTTTAACCATTCTTCACGTTCAGGTAAACCGTCAAATTCCGGAAGTTGCATATGCTCCCTGATTTTATTGATACGTTCTTCGTTTCTTTCACGCAGACGATTCACTCTGTCTTCCATTTTTTCATGAAGATTCTCGCTCAACACCCTTAGCTCGTTCATATCTGGCACTGGCGTAAACGCAACAATTGCATCGATCCTACGCTCAATACGTTTCATGGTTTCGTTATACTCAGCCAATGTTTCCAAAAGATCTCGCAGTTCCATCGCTTCGTTAAATGAAATCGTCGTATCGTATGTAAATAAAATAATCAATAATATAGAACATATTTCACATACTGCTCGAGGTATCCTCATAAGTACATCTGCAATTGGCACATGAATAATCTGGACCAATACTACAGATAAGATTCCCCAAAATATCGATACGAACAGACATATGTATCCCTTATAGTTCAAAGGCAATTCACTATAATCCCAGTATTTCACCTGAAATAGTTTTTCCATAACCGGACCAATGACCAGTTCAAATATTGTCGCAGTGAGTGATCCGACAACAAACACTGCTAACCCTTGAGCCCTGATCGGAACTGTCGTTATTAATATACTAATCGCTACAAATCCATAGATTGGTATGAATGGTCCGTGTAAAAAACCACGATTTACAAATTTCCATTTCCTATTTCTATAAAATTCCTTCATCGAAACGAAACAACATTCCCAAATCCATCCGATAAATGCGTAGCAAAAGAAAAATAAAATCCATTGCGATATAGAATAACTCATCATTTTTCGACTTTCACTTCCTTTTCCAGATATAGAAAATAAGTATACTAAACTTAAAATAAGATTCAATGGAAGATTTATGATTTATATGTGAATTTTTTATAAAAAAGGCCGATACAAAACTTTTGCCTCATAACGCCCCACAAAGTCAAGTGTTCCTACACACAAAGTGTTTCTATGTGTACTTTTACTTAATGCAAATATGCGTAAAATTCAAGTTTCCTATATTAATATACCTATCCAATAAATAAAAGTACCTTCCATAAATTCTACCACAGTTCTCTTTCTAAATAAATACAAAAACCTCCCAGAACAAATGTCCTGAGAGGTTGTGAAACGTCCTACGACGTCTTGAGTCGTATAAATTTGTGTAGCCTCGTAGACTGATTAACGTTTAGAGAACTGTGGTGCTCTACGAGCAGCTTTGAGACCGTATTTCTTACGCTCTTTCATTCTTGGATCACGTGTTAAGAATCCAGCTTTCTTAAGAACTGGTCTGTAATCATTGTCAGCCTCAAGAAGTGCTCTTGAAATACCGTGACGGATTGCTCCAGCCTGTCCTGTGTATCCACCACCCTTAACATTAACGATTACGTCAAATTTGCCTTCTGTCTCTGTAGCAACCAATGGCTGACGTACAACAACCTTTAATGTCTCAAGTCCGAAATACTCGTCAATATCTCTTTTATTGATTGTAATATTACCTGTTCCAGGTACTAAATATACTCTTGCGATAGATTTTTTTCTTCTTCCTGTTCCGTAGAATTTTGCTTTAGCCACTGTAATATCCTCCTTTCAACCTTTCCTAGAATTTCAATTCAACTGGTTTCTGAGCTGCCTGTTTGTGCTCTGGTCCAGCATATACATGAAGTTTCTTAATCATTGCTCTTCCTAAAGGTCCTTTTGGAAGCATTCCTTTTACAGCAAGTTCGATAACTTTCTCAGGTTTCTTGTTCATCATCTCTTTTAATGTAGTCTCTTTCATTCCTCCTACATAGTCAGAGTGATTGTAGTAGATCTTCTGATCCATCTTCTTACCTGTTACTTTTACTTTCTCAGCGTTCACAACAATCACATAATCACCTGTGTCTACGTGCGGTGTGAATTCTGGTTTATTTTTTCCTCTTAAAACTTTAGCTACTTCTGATGCAAGACGTCCAAGTGTACATCCTTCTGCATCCACTACATACCATTTTCTTTCAATCTTATCTGGATTAGCCATATAAGTTTTCATTGGTTTCCCTCCTGTGAATCATTAACTTTTTCATAGTAGATATATCGAAATCAACAAGACTCCGGGGCTTTGGCCTCCTGCTGTTTCTCCTTTTGTCATACTGTTTTATTATATTATACTGTCCCGTGTGTGTCAACTCTTTTCCGATACTTTTTCTTACTTTCTTCAATACTTTTTCTTGATTTCAAAATAAAAATGCTCTTTGTACTCCTGCTCTTTTCTCCTTATTTTGAAATGATTTTTAAATACGAGACAGCTGTTTTTCTCATGCGGTTATGCTATAATGATCGTTGGTGAGCATGAACAGGCTAAACCGTTCATCGTAAACATCAACTATTTACACCGGAGGAATATTTTGTGAAAAAACATGTGGATTTATTGAAAGGTCCTGTCCTTTCTTCATTAACCAGACTAGCCATCCCCATTATGGCGACATCTCTTATACAGATGGCATACAATTTAACAGACATGATCTGGATCGGACGAATCGGAAGTGATGCAGTTGCTGCAGTCGGAGCTGCCGGAATGTATATGTGGCTTTCCAATGGGCTTGCATCCCTTGCCAAAATGGGTGGTCAAGTAAATGTCGGTTATGCTCTTGGAAGCGAACGAAAGAAAGAGGCATCCTTATATGCTGCCACTGCGCTTCAGCTTTCTGTTATTTTAGGTCTGATTTACGGACTGATTTGTGCCGGCTTCAACTCCCCTCTCATTGGTTTTTTCAAATTAAACAGTCCGCATGTTATTTCAGATGCCAGAATGTACCTCGTCATCACTTGCGGTTTTGTAATTTTTTCTTTTTTAAACCAGACATTTACGGGAATCTTTACAGCCATCGGCAATAGCCGGGCTGCTTTTCTTGCAACGACAGCCGGGCTGTTGGTAAATATTATCCTTGACCCAATATTGATTTTCGGCATTGGTCCTTTCCCGGAACTGAATGTAACAGGTGCAGCCATTGCTACGGTTCTCGCTCAGGCAATTGTTACACTGATGTTTGTTTGTTTCGCCATGAAAGATTCGCTGATTTTTCAAGATATACATATATTTAAGAAACCAAAGGCAGATTATATCCGCTCCATCATTCATATCGGACTTCCCACATCTATACAGAATATGTTATTTACCGGGATTTCCATGATTCTCGCCAGATTCGTAGCAAGCTATGGAGATGCAGCCGTCGCTGTGCAGAAAGTCGGCTCTCAGATTGAGTCCATCTCCTGGATGACAGCCGATGGATTTGCTGCTGCCGTTAATTCTTTTATTGCACAGAATCACGGCGCCGGCAATAAAGTCCGTATTCGCAAAGGATATAGCTGTGCTATGGGGGTGGTCCTTATTTGGGGTGTGATCTGCACATTGCTTCTCATGCTGTGCCCTGCCCCGATTTTCCGTATTTTTATCACAGAGCCGGAAATCCTGCCTATGGGAATTGATTATCTCGTTATTCTCGGTGTTTCGCAACTATTTATGAGTGTAGAAATCACAACTGCCGGAGCCTTTTCCGGGTATGGAAAAACACTGACACCTTCTGTAAACAGCATTGTTTTCACGGCGCTTCGTATTCCGCTGGCTTTATTATTGATCCGTACAGATTTAGGGCTCAACGGAATCTGGTGGAGTATCACCATTTCCAGTATTGTAAAAGGCATTGTAATATTTACTTTATTTTTTATTTTTCTTAGGAAAGAGAGGATTACTTATGTGGACAAATAATAGTGTATTTTATCAAATTTACCCCATCGGTTTCTGCGGTGCACCGACACAGAATGATGGTATCTGTGTATCCCGCATCCGAAAATTAATAGACTGGGCTCCTTATTTAGAAAATCTGGGTGTAACTTCGATTCTTTTAAATCCAGTCTTCGAATCCGACAATCACGGATATGATACACGAGATTTCAAAAAAATTGACTGCCGGCTTGGAACGAACGAAGACTTCTCCGAAGTATGCAGCGTCCTCCATGAGCATCATGTAAAAATTGTACTGGATGGTGTATTTAACCATGTCGGTCGCGGGTTCTGGGCTTTTCGCGATGTGCAAGAGAAAAAATGGGATTCTCCATACAAGGACTGGTTTCATCTGAGTTTTGACGGAAATAGTTGTTACAATGACGGTTTCTGGTATGAAGGCTGGGAAGGACATTTTGAACTTGTGAAATTAAATTTACAAAACCCTGCTGTTGTTGACTATTTACTGGAATGTGTAAAATTCTGGATCGACACCTTTCACATAGACGGGCTGAGACTGGATGTTGCATACAGCCTTGACCATAATTTTATGCGGAGACTCCGCCAATTTACCCATGACTTGAATCCTGATTTTGTTCTGATTGGTGAAGTGCTGTTTGGCGATTACAACTTAATTGTAAATGATGAAATGCTTCACTCCTGCACAAACTATGAGTGTTATAAGGGCTTGTATTCCAGCTTTAATTCTATGAACCTCTTTGAGATTGCTCATTCACTGCACCGACAGTTTGGTGCAGACCCTTGGTGTATTTATCGCGGCAAGCATTTAATGACATTTGCAGATAATCATGACGTGACAAGGCTTGCCAGTATTCTGACTAACAAGAATCATATCCGCCCCACCTATGGCCTTCTCTTCGGTATGCCCGGAATCCCTTGCCTCTATTACGGAAGCGAATGGGGGACAGAAGGCGAAAAAGCGCCGGATAACGACTATGCACTGCGCCCTTGTTTTGACAAGCCGCAGCCAAATGAACTGACGGATTTTATCCGCAGGCTTATCCGTCTGCGCCAGACACATGAGGCATTGGGAAATGGAAGTTATCGGAATGTAGTCATTCAAAACCATCAGCTTGTGTTCGAACGAAAAACAGAGACAGAATGCATTTTCGTGGCAATCAATGCATCCGATTCACCTTATACCGCTTATCACGAAGATCTGAGCGGCACAGCCATCGAGCTTTTAAATGAAACAGAGCTTACACTGGATGGGAAATTGGAACTTCCGCCGTATAGTGTTCAATATGTAAAACTATAACGAATTTGGGACGAAGGCTTTAAAAACCTCCGTCCCAAATTCTATAGATCTAATCTTCTTTTTTCAACACCTTCACAATTTCAGCTATATACATAATATGATAATCTTTATCCGGATAACATACTGCATCGCAAGTTGTATCAATGAAGCATTCTGATTTCATTTCCTGTGCATATAATTTTCTGCAAACAAATACGAGATCTGCCTCTTCTACCGCTGTAGTCTTATCTACATAATGTGGATGAAGTCCTGACAGTTCCCATTTATCTCCCACTTCTCTTCCTGAGAAAGAACCACACAGATTCAACGCCTTTCGATATTCTTCCGGAAGAAACGAGATCGTAAACATCTCATTACTATCCACGAATTCTTTTGTATAACGCTGTGGGCGAATATAGGCTGTCACTACATTTTTTCTCCACATGATTCCGACGCCGCCCCAGCTTGCGGTCATTGTATTACTTTTTTCTTCGTCTCCTGCTGTAATCAGCATCCATTCTTTGGAAATCTTCTCAAATGGATTGAAATTTAATGATTCGATTGAAATTTCTTTAAATGCCATGTTTTATTCCTCCCGTCCTGTGAAACCTAGATTTGTTTATAACTTGACTACCTTTTCAAAATGTTGGTAATCTTTCGAATTTTTCCAGTCTCCGCCCCATGTAAACCCATATTTTGTAAAAATCTGATACGCCGCATCTTCATGTGTGATCATATGCGCAGCTCCTGAATTTCGATCCAAATATTTTTCCATATCTTTATAATATGTTCTGAAACTTCCGTCACTTCGATAAGCAACATATGGATTTTGCAGCGGATTCAGATCGATCGCATACCCTCTGGCATGATTTGACAAATGATTGGTTCCCGGCACAACACGATAATTAAATGCAGAACTGTTATTTTCTTCTATAGATACCGTATCCGTCGTCACACCGTCACCCGTCCAATATTTTTCCAGAAGATACATGGATGCAATCTCATACTCCTGCATAAAAAGCTCAGTAAAAATATGTTTGCAGTCTTCCGCAATCTCTGCATTAACGATCAATTCTCCCACTTGTATCTGATGATCATAATTGTAATGAAGGACTTTCAAATAGCGAAGCTCTTCAATCCCAATATGCTTATTTTCCACATAGGTCTTACCGTTAATCTTCCCGAAAATCTCTTCACTGATCTCCTCTATCATAAAATAGTCTGACCATCGGTTCGGATCAAGCTTCTCTTTCTCCACGATCGTTCCGGCCAAAAGTCCCTGAACATCCGAAAGATATTCCTGCTCCGCTTCTGATTCCGGAAGCTCTTCTGTCACATTTTCTTCTGTCACATTTTTTTCTGTCTCGGTTTCTTTTATTTCCGCTTTTGGCCGCTGAACGCACCCGGTAAAAATTAACGCAGTTCCCACAACCACGCAAACAAGCAGCGCGGCAATACAATTTCTTCTCTCCATCGTTTAGTTTGCTGCTCCATAAAACTCTATTCCGGCAATACAAGTATCATTCCATGTCGTACTGGTTCCTCGATAGACATCCTGAATAGTAATATTAATGTCAGATACCGGACAATCTTCGGAAAATTCAATCCAGCATTCTTTTTGCTCATCCGGAAATGTAATCGTCGCTGTCGTTCCTTTGTCTGTTGTAATCGCCAGAGTCTTCGGCCGGTTATTTTTCCAATAATAGTCTGAAGACCTCCAGTTTCCTAATTTCAGAGACATATATTTCACTTTACATTCGCCGCCGAATTGGAACGTCAAACGTTCTCCTGTACCTGTGCCGTCAACGCCTTCCTGCCATGAAGTTTCATCTTTTCCGTCTAAGACCATATTGGCGCTGTTGTCATGCCCTTCCTGATCAACCACAGACGTTGCAGTCGCATTTTGCACACTGAGCTTTCCGTAGGACGAAAGCCCGGAAGGAGCTGTTGTCAGCTTGGCAGTAATATTTGCAGGAGCTGCCTTGTCTGCTTTTTCCTCTTCTTCTGCTGCTTTACTCTCAGCCTTATCTTCTGACTTTTTATCCTCTTTTTTTACAGAATCTTCTACCATTTCCTCTGTCTTTTGAACTGCATCCTTCCTTGTGTTATGATGCACCAGCATATAGGCTCCGACTCCTACAAGAAGCCCGACAATCACAATCACAAGAATCATAATAAGAGGCATTTTAGAGACTTTCTTTTCATCATCTTCCAGATCCAGATCGGCATACCCGCTGTAATCATTTTCATCTTCTACCTGTCCGTCCCACTCGGATTCCGGTTCCATGCGATTCTCAAATACCGGTTTTATTATATCATTTTGCACTTTTGTGCCACAGTTCGGACAAAATTTTGCACCATCATCTAATTTCGTACCACAGTTTGGACACCACATTTTTCTACCTCATATTATTTCATCACGACTTTGCGGAAGTTCTTCTTTCCTTTTTTCACTACAAGTCCTTCGCCATCCATCCGTTCTCCGGCAAATTCTGTATAAATGTCTGTCACCTTTTCACCATCTACAGATACACCGCCTTGCTGAACTGCACGGCGAGCCTCAGATTTTGACGGAACAAGTCCTGTTTTTACAAGCATCGTGAGAATATCAATTTTTCCATCTGTCAGATCTTCCTCAGTAAGCTCTGTAGTCGGCATATCTGCTGCCGCACCCTGACTAAACAATGCTCTTGCAGCTTCCTGCGATTTCTTCGCCTCTTCTTCACCGTGAACCAGCTTTGTCAACTCGTAAGCAAGGATTTCTTTTGCCTGGTTAAGCTGAGCGCCTTCCCACGCATCCATTTTATCAATTTCTTCCAATGGAAGGAAGGTCAGCATACGAATACATTTTAAAACATCTGCGTCCGCTACATTTCTCCAGTACTGATAGAATTCAAATGGAGATGTTTTGTTCGGATCAAGCCACACTGCACCGCTCTGAGTTTTTCCCATCTTCTTTCCTTCGGAGTTCAGAAGAAGGGTAATTGTCATAGCGCTTGCATCTTCACCCAGTTTACGGCGGATCAGTTCTGTACCTGCCAGCATATTGCTCCACTGATCATCTCCGCCAAACTGTAAATTACATCCGTATTTCTGGTACAATGCATAGAAATCATAAGCCTGCATGATCATGTAGTTAAACTCAAGGAAGCTTAACCCTTTTTCCATTCTCTGTTTGTAACATTCTGCAGTCAGCATACGATTTACGGAAAAATGCGCTCCCACTTCACGCAAAAGTTCCACGTAGTTTAAATCCAGCAGCCAGTCTGCGTTGTTTACCATGAGTGCTTTATCATCTGAAAAATCAATAAATTTGCTCATCTGCTCTTTAAAACGATCACAGTTGTGACAGATTGTTTCCGGTGTCATCATAGAACGCATATCCGTTCTTCCTGACGGATCACCAATGTAACCGGTTCCTCCTCCGATCAGTGCAATCGGTTTATTTCCCGCTTCCTGAAGTCGCTTCATCAGACAAAGCGCCATAAAATGCCCTACATGAAGACTGTCTGCTGTTGGATCAAATCCAATGTAAAAAGTAGCCTTTCCTGCATTTACCAGATCTCTGATTCTCTCCTCATCTGTTACCTGGGCGATGAGTCCTCTCGCCTGTAATTCTTCGTAAATTCCCATAATCTTTCTCCTTTCCATTCTATCAGCAAATAATGCTCCCCTATGCGGATCGCTTTTGATGTAATAGGAAGCTTACGGAATAAGTTTCTTTTACATCAAAAAAGTCCTTATATCTCAACGATATAAGGACGAAATATCTTACGTGGTACCACCTTAATTCACTGTAAGCTCGCACTTACAGCCTCGACAACTGCCTCTTCACAGTCCGGCACGATAACGTGCGCCACTCGTCACAGCCTACTTGCACAGTTCTTCCACGCGTTCGGTGCGAAGCTCCAAGATGTATTCATAACCTGCCCCTTCATGCGCCTCTCATCTGCCGGCAGCTTTCTGTCTGGGTGATGCTGGTCACTACTTCTTCTTTTCAAAGCCTTTGTCTATTTGATAGCTATGCTAACTTATTTATAACTATTTGTCAAGTCATGGCTCATTTTATTTTTGTTGTTTTTTTGCGGGCTTATCACCTTTTATTTCCCCGGATTGTACGGGCAGTGCTTTTTCAGACATTGTTTATTTTCCGCAGAAAAATCACACAAGATTTTCTCTGGAAGTTCCATGACAATTCCCATGTTCTCCCTGACATACTCTGCTGCCACTTTCACCGCCGTAAAGGAATTTCTCTTACAGCATCTTGGTCCTCCCAGCTTTGCGATTTCTTCCAATGCCTTTGCCGTCATTTCATTGGACATTCTCCATGATTTTCCTGTCAGAGGAGTGGCTTTCGTAAGAATACTCATAAACATTCCCGTGCTCACTGCGGCTCCGCAAGCTCCCCATAACCCACATGAGCCTCCCGGATACTGACCGCCTCTCTGCTTGATCTCTTCCAGTGCCTCATCAAGATCAATCTCACCCCCGCAGTTATGATACGCGGTAAGAAGCACTGCACCAACCATGACATGGTGCTCCGGTCCATGCATATAAATATACGGATCTTCCATTAATTTCTGCAAAAGAGCGATTGGATTTTTAGACGTACTGTTCTTACATTCCTCCATCACCATATCAATTCCCTTTTTCGCATGACACTCATCACAGACAAAATGCCCGTCTTCACAGCTTGCGTAACTTTCAAATGTCTTATGACACATGATACATTCCATTTTTTTTGCTTTATCAAAATATATAATCGGTTTCCCGCATACTAAGCAGGCTCCTTCACCTCTTGTCATAACCTTCTCTCCTCTTTCTTTTGAAACAAATATCTTCCCTTGGAAGTATTTTTATTGATTACAATTCTTATTTACCCAAGATAAACAATCTCTTCCTCCGGTTTTTCCGTCGGTTCCAGACTGATCAGATGCAGCACCGGCTGTCTGCTGTCTTCATAGACCAACGGCTCAAATTCAAACCTGGCACGCACTTTTACCCACTGGTTTTTCTGGATTTCTATTTTCTCTTCTATTTTGCAAGGATATCCATAATACCTCATATCATCTGCACAACAGGTCATAATCTTCCGAACCGGAACAAACATATCTTCTTCCATGCCCTTCGGGCGAAATACCTGAGCCTTAAATTCCAATTCCTTATGAAGGTATAGCTCCGGGTGATCATAAGCATCGACATACCAGACTCCGAAATCAGAATCTCCGATCATAATTTTATCTCCCTTAACATCATAAGGCAGATCATCCTCTGACGGCTCAATAATCTTCCCTTCGAGATCTTCAAATATTAACTGCGCCATCGGATTTTGCACTTTCAAGGCTCTTCGAAAGCCTGATCGGTCCATCTTACGATCGCATCGATTGACAACAATCAGTTCAGATTCCGTAAGCTGCTCCATAAGCAGATTTCTCATATTTGTGAGATACATATCAAGCGTTGTTCCATTTACGGTAGAATACACACCTTGCAATTCCCAATTACGCGGATAACGGATCATCAGCAGATCCTGAAGCTTCCACATGCCATTATATTCAATGACCACCTGCGCCGGGCGATAGGTTTTTTCGCACTTTTTGAAAAAAGCTGTATTTAGCTGTTCAAACTCATCAACCTTCAGCACGATCATTTCCTTCTTGTTTAAATATTCTTCCGGGTATTCCTCTTCCCCTTCTTCACAAAGCAACAGAAGTGTGGGACCGGGTTCGATCCAATCCTGCTCCATCAAGGTGTCCTTTACAAGCGTCGTTTTTCCACTGTCCAAAAAACCCGTACAAATAAATACTGGAATTTTCATAGCTTTAACCTCTTTTCATTTTCTTAGAGATGTTCTTCCTTTTTAGAGATGGAACAATTTTGTTAACTCGTCCTCTTTCAGATCTGTTCCGATAACGCAGAGACGTCCTGTATAATCCGCTGCGCTTTCCCTTACTTCATATTCCTGCGGCACCAGATCAAACTGTTTCCATGCGCCATTTTCCATCTCAACAATTCCTTTGGCACGAAGAATTGTTCCATATCCTTCTGTCTCTGACAGCGCTTTCAGGAGAAAATCCAGCTCCTCTTCTGTGTATTTATGAGCGGTCTCCTGTCCCCAGCTTGTAAATATTTCATCCGCATGATGATGGTGATGGTGGTGATGTTCATGATCACAGCCACATGCTCCTTCTTCATGGTGATGTTCTTCGTGTTCGTGATGGTGGTGATAATGGCCGCATACCGGACACTTTTCTTCTTCAAAAATACCTTCTAATTGTGTATCTGGAGAAAGTGCATGTTCAATCGCTTCCTTGCTAAGTTTATCCCATGAAGTAGAAATAATCGATGCCTCTTTATTCTCTTCTCTCAGCATTTTCACACATTCCTCTATGCTATGATCTTCCATCATTTGCGTTCGGCTGACAACAATTGTATTGGCATACGCTACCTGATCCTTGAAAAACTCCCCAAAGTTTTTCAGATACAGCTTTGCTTTCTTTCCATCTACAATTGTAATACGACCTTCAATCTCTATGTCCGCTTCTTTTTTCACATGTTCAATCGCTTTGGACACATCTGATAATTTTCCAACACCAGACGGCTCGATCAACACACGGTCCGGATGATATTCCTCAATTACCTTTCGAAGCGCTTTACTAAAATCTCCCACTAATGTACAGCAGATACAGCCGGAATTCATCTCCGTAATCTCAATCCCCGCATCCTTCAAAAAGCCTCCGTCAATACCAATTTCACCGAACTCATTTTCAATCAGTACCAGCTTCTCTCCTGCAAACACATTCTCGATCAACAGTTTAATAAACGTAGTCTTTCCGGCTCCGAGAAAACCTGAGATAATATCTACTTTTGTCATAGTCATCAACCTCTTTTCATCCTAAAATCCACTACTTATCTTAGCACAAATGGCTGGAAGCTTCCAGCCATTTTACAATTTGGAACAGGTCGTATTTAAAAAAAGGACACCCCGAAATGCAATTTGGGACGTAGACTTTTGCAAAAAGTCTACGTCCCAAATTAACTACAACAATCCACCAATCGATAGGAACAATGGTGCGAACACCAGTGATACGATTGTCATTAACTTGATCAGAATATTTATGGATGGACCGGAAGTGTCTTTAAATGGATCTCCTACGGTATCTCCTACAACTGCTGCTTTATGCGCCTCGCTTCCTTTTCCTCCATGTGTCCCATCTTCTATGTACTTTTTAGCGTTGTCCCAAGCGCCTCCGGCGTTAGACATGAAGATTGCCATCATTACGCCTGTTACAAGCGCTCCGGCGAGCAAGCCTCCAAGCGCTGCAGGTCCAAGCAAGATTCCTACTGCTAACGGAGATAAGACTGCCATAATACCCGGCACCAACATTTCTTTTAATGCTGCTGTTGTGGATATTGCCACGCAGGACTTGTAATCTGGTTTTTCTTTTCCTTCCATAATTCCCGGCATTGTTCTAAACTGACGTCTCACTTCTTCAATCATCTGATAAGCGGCTCTTGATACGGAAGACATTGTCATTGCAGAGAACAAAAACGGAAGCATACCTCCTACAAACAGTCCAATAATAACCCGACTGTCTAAAATGTCAATGCTTTTAAGCTGCACTGCTTCTGCATAAGATACAAACAGTGCAAGCGCTGTAAGCGCTGCGGAACCAATAGCAAATCCTTTACCCATAGCTGCTGTTGTATTTCCCACTGCATCTAATTTATCAGTGATCTTACGAACCTCCGGCTCCAGTCCGGACATTTCTGCGATACCGCCTGCATTATCTGCAATCGGTCCATAAGCGTCTACCGCAACAGTAATGGCTGTTGTGGAAAGCATTCCCACTGCTGCCAGTGCGATTCCGTAGAGACCACACACCTGAAATGCTGCAAAGATTCCCACACAGATCAAGAGTACCGGAACTGCTGTAGATTTCATACCTACTGCAATACCGCTGATGATTGTAGTTGCAGCTCCTGTCTCCGACTGCTCAGCAATTTCTTTCACCGATTTATAATCACCGGATGTATATACTTCGGTAATAAATCCTATGATCAATCCTACAACCAGACCTGCTACTACTGCAATGGCTGCACTAAAATTACCAAAACATACTTTACTGAATACAAATGCTGCGATAAGTACAATCACACTTGCTACATAAGAACCCATTTTCAATGCTTTATGCGGGTTCGAATTTTCATCACCTTTTACAAAGAATGTTCCAAGGATAGAAGCAATGAGTCCAAGTCCTGCTATGATCAGCGGGTAAACTGCGCCTTCCACCTGATAGTATACGATTCCAAGGGTCAATGCGGAAATCAACGCTCCGACATAAGACTCAAATAAGTCTGCGCCCATTCCGGCAACGTCTCCTACGTTGTCACCTACATTATCTGCGATAACTGCCGGGTTTCGCGGATCATCTTCCGGAATTCCGGCTTCTACCTTACCTACTAAGTCTGCGCCCACGTCAGCCGCTTTCGTGTAAATACCTCCGCCGACACGTGCAAACAGAGCAATGGAAGAGGCACCGAGACTGAAGCCCGACAACACATCTACATTTCCGGTAATCAGGTAAATCGCGCTCACACCGAGAACTCCAAGTCCTGCCACGCACATTCCCATAACTGCACCACCGGAAAATGCGATAGATAACGCCTTGTTCATTCCACTTTGCTTCGCCGCATTTGCAGTCCTTACATTTGCCCTTGTTGCTACACTCATACCAAAATATCCGGCAAGTGTAGAAAACAATGCACCCACTACAAAACAGATCGCGGTAATCCAGTTTCCGATTCCAACTCCGATCAATATGAAAAGTACAACTACAAAGATTAGCAGAATCTTATACTCTGCTGTCAAAAACGCCTGTGCACCTTCACTGATAGCTGCTGCAATCTCTTTCATTCTGTCTGTTCCAGGTTCCTGCTTATTCACTCTGGCTACAAGCATTGCCGCAAATGCCAGTGCGATCATTCCAAGAAGCGGAACAACCATTAATATTTTTTCCATAATCAATCCTCCCACAGATTTATTTGGTAAACCAATAGTAACACAGACCCGTATGATAAATAAAGATTTTTTTGTAGAATTTTCTATTTTTATCGTTGTATTTTTAACATTATGAAGAAATTAATACGTCTGTGCAACAATTATATACTCCATTTTTTAACCCCCTCGATTGTTTTTTCTCCCTTCCCTCCTTCTTTTTTCTTTCATTCCCACGTTCACCCTTTCTTGCTCTTCCCTCTTCATTTGTAAAGATTTTTATTGACATAATTTTATCTTTTTTCACAATATTAAAAAAGCAATAATAATTTATCGAAGCAATCACCATTATTTATCGCTGCTTTTTCTCAATATTTTTGTCCGCCAACTTTTAAATCTATAAGTATTTACTTATCACAATTCCTGCTTTTTTCTATGTTAAATTAAAAAATATATTGCAACCAAAAAAAAGAAGCCAGTTTTACCTTGACTTCTCCCTTGCAAGCAGTGCCGCTCCAAGCGCTCCTGCATATCTTCCATTCTCTGTTGTCTCTACCTTGTGATTTACTTTCTCAGACAAAATCTTACAGAAATAATTACTATCGCTTAACCCGCCGGTTAAAATTGCCTTCTCTGAAAACGTCTTGCGCTGACTGAGCTGCGCCACTTTTGTCGCCACAGAATCTACAACTCCGGCAGCGATATCGCCTCGTTTTCTTCCCTCCCCGATGTAATTGATCACCTCAGACTCTGCGAACACCGTGCACAGAGAGCTGATAGGAAGCACCGTTCCGGCTTCTGCCATATCAAATAATTCCTGCAATGTCACACCCAGTCGGTTTGCCATGATTTCTAAAAACTTTCCGGTTCCTGCCGAACATTTGTCATTCATAAGGAAATCCTGTACCATTCCGTCTTTTACGATAATGACCTTCGTGTCCTGACCTCCCACATCAATGATCGTACAGTTGTCTCCTGCCATTTCCCGTCCGCCTCTTGCATGACAAGTAATCTCGGTGATCACATAATCCGCAAATTCTACTGCGATTCTCCCATATCCTGTCGCAACTACTTTCGTATTTTCTGACCGGACATCAACGCCTTTTTCTTTTAATTTTTCTTCAATTGTCTGGCAAGTTTCTTTACTGCTCCACCCTGTCGGCAGCACAAAAAAGAACTCTTTTTCTCCTATCACAGCTACTTTAGAAGCTGTTGAGCCAATATCAATGCCTACATAATTCATAACTTTCTACTCCCATTAACAATATTTATCTCTATTTGGGTTGATATCTCTCTCAATCTCTACAATTTCGAGAATCTCAATCTCATGTTCCGCTATACACTCACAAATCACATCGAGATCTTTTTCTTCCACAAGAAGAGAAATGCCGCAGCATTTACTCGCAGCTCTGGGGGTAGGGGCAATGGTTGCCCGAACCCCCAGATTTTTTAATTCTTTATAAAGTCTCATGCCATTGTCGTGATTAGGGAACAACACATAATGCTGTATTTTCTGCATACAGATCTTTTCCCTTCCTACTTTATTTTCACACTGCTGACTCTCCGACAGTCTGACAATGCTTAATTGTTCAGCATTTCAATAAACGCACTGACTCTTGTACGAAGCTGCTGTGCGTCACTATCTGTATAATCTGTTTCAATACCAAGTACCGGGATACCGGCTTCTTTCATTGCACGTTCTACAAAATATCCTTCTGTATCATAGAGATTACAGAACTTCAGATTTACATCAATGATTCCGTCTACTTTATATTCTTTTGCCAGACGTAAGATATCATCGATTCTTCCGCTGTTTGGTGTGAAGCATGCACAGTTAATATTCATATATCGATTTGCAAGTGCCTGATACTGCTCTTCTAAAGTAGTTCCAGATTCGTCTACCAGCTTCTCAAAGTAACGGGTTCCTGTACACATTTCTTCACAGACAACAGCTGCTCCGCTTGTCTCTACGATATTGTGAAGCTTCCAGTTTGGAATTGCCAGAGGTGTTCCTGTCAGCATAATACGTTTTGTTCCCGCCGGCACAACGCTGACACCATCTGCCACACGTTCCTCCAATTCGTCACAGAGCTTGTTCGTCATCTGAGTAAATCTTGCAGGATCATCGTAGAATGCAATCTGAGAAATAAGAAGTGCATCACAGCCACTGATCGGCAATGTCTCATTTTTGCGAAGATCATATAATCTCTCTAACGCTTTTCTCTTATTATTGATTAATTTAATACTCTCTGCAAGTTTATCTGCAGTTACTTTATTTCCCGTAAATTCCTCTACGATATTTTTAAATGTTTCAATTTCCTCCGCCCATGCCTGAACATCTTTTGCGCGTTTCATCTGCGGAAGATTCATAACATGAACCGGAACATCCTCAGCCAAAATCTCCCATGCTTTCTTCTTACCGTCACAAGTTGTTTCTCCGACATACATATCTGCAATTCTGAAGAATGGGCAGGTACGGTCAATTCTTGCACCCACAGAAGCTTTGATCAGCGGACATGTATTGGTCGGAAGTACTTTCTCTCCACCCGGAACCCAGAACTGAGAACCTCCGCAAAGTCCGGTAGCAATTGCATCTGCCGCAAATACGATTTCATCCGGAACATACACACAGAAAGTTCCAAATACTTTTCCACCTTTTTTCTGATGCTCGATCAATTCAGCCGGACGAATACCGTGAATATCCGCTACTACCATATTATAGTAATCCATTCCCTCCGGACGGTTTTCCTGAGATAAAAAGACATCTCCAAATGCCTGTGGCAATACTGCACATAGCTGGTCATGCATTTCCACGTCCATTCCCAGATCTTCCCACATTTTACGATAATCAGCCATAATTCATTTCCTCCTTGATTCTCTTATCATTTCGTACATATCACTGTATTTATGGTATCAATTTTTTCACTTCGAAACAATACAAGGAGCCGGAATGGCTATTGTTTTTTCTGATAATTTGCTTCTATCATTCAAGAAATCTATACTGAAAACAGTTCTCGAAACCCATCTATACACCGATCAATTTCTTCTTTCGTATTACTTGCGCTAAATGCAAACCGCACCGTTCCCTGTAGATAAGTGTGCAAAGACTGATGTGCAATCGGCGCACAGTGAAGACCTACTCGCGTCATAATCCCATAATTTTGTTCCAGTTCAAAAGCTATGATCGCATTATCATCTCCTTGGAAATCAAGAGACACCACTGCCACACGATCCTGTACATCTTGTTTTCCCACTACACGGATATTTGGAAATTCTTTTACCCTTTCCAGAAAATAAGACGTAAGTTCCATTTTCTTATCATGAATACGGTCGATTCCTATTTCTTCTATATAAGAAAGCGCCGCATGAAGTCCGATGATTCCCGGAAGATTCATAGTTCCGCTTTCGTACTTATCCGGCAGGTTCGTCGGCATATCAAGGGAATCTGACTGGCTTCCGGTTCCTCCTGAAAGATAAGGAATCATCTGCGCATCCAACCTCTCTGAAATCAAAAAACCGCCGATTCCCTGCGGTCCAAGCAGTCCTTTATGTCCGGTAAATGCAAGAAAATCAATTCCACATTTCTCTATATCAATCTGAATCGTTCCTGCACTCTGAGCAGAATCTACAACAAAAAACAAATCATGTTTTTTGCACACCTGCCCGATTGCTTCGATTGGAAGCACTGTACCACATACGTTAGAAGCATGAGAGATAATCACTGCCTTTGTCTTAGGATTCACCAAACTTTCTACCGCTTCTGCTGTTACACTTCCATCCTCCGCTGTAGCCGCAATATCATAAGTAACCCCACAGGCTTCCATCTGACGAAGCGGACGCATCACTGCATTATGTTCGATTCCACTAACGATCACATGATCTCCGGCTTTTAGAAACCCTTTAATAAAATAGTTCAAAGAATGGGTAATCCCAGGCGAGAAAAGTACTCGCTTAGAATCTTCACAGTGAAACATTTTCGCTAATTTTTCTCTTGTTTCCAGTACAAGTCCTTCCACTTCATAAGCGCCTTCATAATTCCCTCTATTAATGTTAAATGCACCTTTTGTCAGAAGTTCAGACATTGCTTCAGCAACTCCGGGCGCTTTTGGCCAAGACGTACTTCCATTGTCAAAGTAGATTTTCCTCTCCATACCTTACCTCCACCAACACAAGACCATTGGGCGGCGCAGTAACCCCTGCTGCCGTCCGTTCCTTTTCTTCCAGTATCTCCTTCACTCTCTCCGGTGTGTAAAACCCTCGTCCTACACGAATCAGTGTTCCGGCGATAATGCGTACCATATTATATAAAAATCCATTTCCGGTAATTCGTATAGTAATATCTTCTCCGTGCTGTGTAATTGTAAGGTCTGTCACTGTCCGCACTGTATCTTCCACATTCGTTCTGATATTACAGAAGCTGACAAAATCATGTTCTCCAACCAGATATCCGGCGCCCTCTCTCATTTTCTCTACATCCATTGGAAAGGAAACATGGGTGCTGTATCTTCTTTTTAATGGATTGGGCACCGGAGCATTACAAATATGATACTCATACGTCTTGATCACTTCATTCTGGTATCTTGGATGCCAGTCAGATGACACTTCATCCGATCTTACGATCACAATATCCTCCGGAAGCTTCTGATTCAGCGCATAGGACATCCTCTCCGGCGGAATTGATGACTCTGTGTCAAACACCGCAACCTGTCCAAGCGCATGCACACCGGAATCTGTCCGGCTTGCTCCAATCACATGGATATCCTCCCCTGTGATTACACTCAGCTTCTGATTCAATACTTCTTCGATTGTAATTCCATTTGGCTGAATCTGCCAGCCGCAATAATCTGTGCCATCATAGGCAATAAATAATCTGACTCTTCTCATTAAAATATCCAAAGCCTTATTTTTATTAATCTTCCTACTGCTACAACTAAAATCACATACGCAATCACAACGACGTATGCCATATAGTCCCTGCTGCAGTAATGAAGCGGTTTCATTTTCGTCCTTCCGTCGCCTCCGCGGTAGCACCGTGCCTCCATTGCCATTGCCAGATCATTGGCACGTCGAAACGCAGACACAAACAGCGGCACAAGTATCGGAATCATACTCTTGGCTCTCTGTATAATATTTCCACTCTCAAAATCTGCTCCTCTGGCAAGCTGTGCCTTCATAATCTTATCTGTCTCTTCCAAAAGAATCGGAATAAAACGCAGGGCAATAGACATGATCATGGCAATCTCATGTACCGGAACATGAATCTTATTCAACGGTCGAAGCAGCGCTTCAAGTCCATCCGTCAATTCATTCGGCGTTGTGGTAAATGTCATTAGCGAAGAACCTATAATGAGATAGATCAAGCGGATTGCCATATATACTGCTGTCCGAAGTCCGCCTTCTGTAATGGTAATGATCCACGCATGAAACAAAACTTCTCCGTCTCTCGTCAAAAAGAGATTAAATAGCACAGTAATCATAAGCAGCATAATCACAGGTTTTAATCCCTTTACAATAAAACGAAACGGTACTTTTGAAATCTTGATAATACCGACAAGAAATAATGTTGCCACAAGGTAACCCGATATACTTTTAAATAAAAAAAGCGAAATAAGATAAAGCAGTGTCCCCACAAGCTTCACGCGCGGGTCAAGCCTGTGTACTGCACTTTTCGCCGGATAATATTGTCCTATTGTTATATCTCGAATCATGCTTTCTTCTCCAATGCAGTTACTATCTCACGAGCAGCCTCTTCTACGGTCGTCACATTCGCCCTTACCGGAAGCCCCTTTTCTTTCAGATCGTGCATAATATACGTGACCTGAGGAGCTGCAAGTCCTACCTCTTCCAGTTCCTTATAATGTTCAAATACCTTCTCTGGACGATCATTATACATAACTTGACCTTTGTTCATCACAACAATGCGGTCTGCATATTTTGCAATATCCTCCATGCTGTGTGACACTAGGATTACCGTCAGATCCCGCTTCTTATGAAGATATGCGATCTGATCTAAAATATCGTCTCTTCCTTTGGGATCTAATCCCGCAGTAGGCTCGTCAAGTACAAGCACCTTCGGATGCATAGCAAGCACTCCGGCAATTGCCGCCCGCCTTTTCTGTCCGCCCGACAATTCAAATGGAGATGCTTCATAATATTTCTCTTTCAGACCGACTAAATGCAGTGCCTCCAGCGCACGCTGTCTGCATTCCTCTTTCGTAAGCCCTTGATTCTTCGGTCCAAAACAAACGTCACTCATGACGTCCACTTCAAATAATTGATGCTCCGGGTATTGAAAGACAAGCCCCACTTGATTACGCAGCTTACGCATATCATATCCCGGTTCATAAATATTTTCCCCATTATAATAAATAGCTCCGCTGGAACCTTTGATCAGCCCGTTTAAATGCTGGATCAGCGTAGATTTCCCGGAACCTGTATGTCCGATAATTCCCACAAATTCTCCGTGCGGGATTTCAAGACAAATATCCGTCAAGGCATGTTTCTCATATGCAGTTCCGGCACTGTATACATAATTAAGATGCTCTATTTTAATCGACATACTGCTTCCACCAGTTCTTCCTTCCTCAAGATCCCCTCTGGGATATCAAATCCCATTTTTCTAAGCGTATCTGCCAAAATCGTCACCTGTGGTACGTCCAGCCGATACTCTTTCAAGCGATCTACCTGTGCAAATATTTCTCTTGGCGTCCCTTCCATCACTACATGTCCGTGATCCATCACATAGATCTTATCCGCATCGATCACTTCCTCCATATAGTGTGTAATCAAAACCACTGTCACATTTTTCTTCTTCCGAAGCTTCTTAACCGTCTTTAACACTTCTTTTCTGCCCACCGGATCTAACATCGCTGTCGGTTCATCAAGCACAATACATTTCGGCTCCATAGCTACCACGCCTGCGATCGCTACCCGCTGTTTCTGTCCGCCCGACAATTTATTCGGGGAATGATGCCGATACTCAATCATTCCTACAGATTTCAGACTGTCTTCCACTCTCTCCCAGATCTCGTCTGTAGGTACACCTAAGTTCTCCGGTCCGAATCCCACATCCTCTTCCACCACTGTACCAATGATCTGGTTATCCGGATTCTGAAATACCATTCCTGCCGACTGTCTTACATTCCATAATTCCTCCGGCTTCTTCGTGTCCTTGCCATCCACCCACATGGTTCCGCCTGTGGGCACTAAAATCGCATTGATGTGTTTTGCCAACGTTGATTTTCCAGATCCATTATGCCCAAGAATCGCAATAAACTGCCCTTCCTTCACATCAAGATCTACTTCATCAACTGCACGGTGTGTTCCGATTACATTTCCTTCTTCATCCCGCTTCTCATATTCAAATACAAGCTTGTCTGTCTTTACCATATCCATAGGACTAAAAAGCCTCCGTCTGTTCCTTCGGTCTGCACCGATTTCCACTACATTTTCTCCGGTTCCGGATATACCTCTCCAAAAGTCTCTACTGTAACTTCTGCCATTCGCTGTTCTTCCAATGGTCTGTCACCGTAGTCTGTAGCTGTCTCTGCAATTTTATTTACCACATCCATACCTTCTACGATCTTACCAAATGCTGCATAAGCCCCGTCAAGATGCGGAGAATTCTTGTGCATAATAAAGAACTGAGAACCTGCAGAATCCGGGTGCATTGCTCTTGCCATAGACAGAACTCCTTCGGTGTGCGCCAGCTCATTAACAAAGCCATTCTGGTTAAATTCACCTTTGATGGTATAACCCGGTCCGCCTGTACCGATTCCATCCGGACATCCGCCCTGAATCATAAAACCACGGATTACACGGTGAAAAATAAGACCGTTATAGAAACCATTCTTCACAAGAGAGATAAAATTATTTACTGTATTTGGCGCAATATCCGGATATAACTCCGCTTTCATCACATCGCCATTTTCCATCTTAATTGTAACAACTGGATTTGTCATCATATCTTCCTCACTTTACTAAATATTTAAAACTCTGTTACTTATTGTAACGGATATCGCAAGTTTCGTAAAGTGCAAAAAAGGCAGAGATTTCATATCTCTGCACTTTCTAACACCTACAGCTATTCAATTTGTTTCTTAATCCTCTCTTTTCGATAATCCATAAATTCCATTACAAGCTGAATCATTGCGACAGTAAAGACAAAACTAGCCACACATCCAAAAAACTTAATCTTTCCTGGTATACTATAATCGACACTAACATATGCCACCATCATGATCAACTGACAAATCAAAGTAAAAAATACAAATCGATCCGACATCTTTTCAAATAGAATACATACAACTGTGATTCCAAGCATAAGGTAATTTACTCGGAATAAAAACTCAAACACCTCGGCTTCACTGTAACCAAAAGGAGCAACTGCTGCCAGCATCATTACAACATGCGCCAATATAATTCCTACGATATAGCGATATTTTCTAGTCTCTTTTCCCATTATCAGTCCCTCCTCTTGTATCACGTTTTCCGTAAATTGTTCTTCCTATTATACCAATATAATTTTGCGATATCTTTTAAATATTCTTTATTTTTTCTTTATTTTTTCTTAATTTTTTATGCAAATTCTACCGCTCTTCGGATGGCTTCTTCCATCACCTCTGCCGCCAGTGTTCCTGCCATATTAATATCTGCCGGAACTTCACCCGCAGACACCGCATAAATGGAATCACCATCTGCCATAGTCGCCACTGGGTTTATACATCTGGAATATGCACATCTTGTCATAGACGCAATTTTCGTCAATTCTGCCTTTGAAAATTTCCCATTTGTAATTACTGCTCCTATAGTCGTGTTACTATTTGGAAGCTTCTGCTCTCCGGTAAATAAATCGGTCGGCGTAAATAAACGATACATCATTTCTCTTGTATCCCCGAACCCTTTCCCATCTTCTGCCTTAACTCCGGCAATCTTCTCTCCAGTTCTCGGATCAAAAATATCTCCCAACGCATTGAGAACAACGACTGCTACCATCTGAAGCTCTCCTAATGACACTGCATAGACACCGATTCCCGTCTTAGCAGCCCGCTCCATGCCACAGATCTTCCCTACAGTTGCTCCGCTTCCAGCTCCGATACTGCCACAAAACTCTTTCGTGTATCTATGCCCCTCTCCTTTCCATTGTTCTGCATCTCTGCATGCTTCATAACCCATCCGGGCATCCGGGCTTACTGCCGCATCTCCCAGTCCAAGATCGTAAATACAGGACTGGCAAACCAATGGAACATTGGCAAAACCTGTCGGATAACCTTGTCCGCGCTCTTCCAGATACTTCATCACTCCATCTGCTGCTGCCAAACCAAAAGCAGAGCCACCGGACAACACAATCGCATTTACCGGGTTATCTGCAGTCACAGGCGACGCCAGTGGTGTTTCTCTGGATGCCGGACCGCCGCCACTAATATCCACTCCTGCTTTCGCCCCTTGGTCGAATAACAGAACTGTCACACCGGTTTTCGCCTCATCATTCTGCACATTTCCAATGCGAAGTCCTTTCATTTCTGTTATTTCTATTTCCCTTAATAACTGTCTGTCCATCCTTTCACCTCTTTCATAAGAATATGTAGCATCGTGCATATCTACAATTCGTTTTACATTTTTCCTATTTTACTTCATTATAACATATCCCTTATTATTTGTATTATACAGACCATGAATCTTTTATTTTTAGGACATGAAATATTTGTAAATAGCAAAGCAGGCGTCATCCCCGATGATAACGCCTGCTTTATGCTTGTTCCACAATTTAATATTTTATACAATTCAATGTTAATGGCTTAATCCGACCAAATATTATAAGCTCTTAGAAATCTCCTCACATACTTTCATAGCTTCGATGATAGAGCTTCTGAATCCAAGTTCCTCTAATGTACGAACTGCCTCGATAGTTGTTCCTGCTGGTGAGCATACCATATCTTTTAACTCACCTGGGTGTTTTCCTGTATCAAGAACCATTTTAGCACTTCCAAGAACAGCCTGTGCTGCAAACTGGTAAGCCTGTGGTCTTGGCATACCGCCAGATACTGCTGCATCTGCCATTGCTTCGATCATCATAAATACATATGCCGGTGAGCTTCCGCTTACAGATACTACAACATCCATTAATCTCTCAGCAACAATCTCTACGCGGCTGAAGCTTTCAAGAAGAGATTTTACATAAGCAACTTCTTCTTCTGTCAAATGCTCGTTTGGACACATAGCTGTCATACCTTCTCCAACCATAGCTGGTGTATTTGGCATTGTACGAACGATCTTTACATCTTTACCGAATTTTTCAGCAAGCCAAGCAAGTGTCTTACCCGGTGCAATTGTAATCACGATCTGATTTTCTTTGATATCGCCTTTGATCTGGTTGATCACATCCTCATAGAACTGAGGTTTTACAGAAAGAATGATTACTTCTGCATTATCTACAACTTCTTTATTGCTATCTGTAACGTTAATTCCAAACTGTACTTTTACTCTCTCTCTTCCCGGAGCAAAAAGGTCAGCGCCGATAATCTCCTCTGCCGGAATGATATTCTTACCGATAATACCACCCATAATTGCAGACGCCATGTTACCTGTTCCAATAAAACCTAACTTCATCTTACATACCTTCCTTTTCTCTTCGAATTGTTATGTATACATTTCTTTAATTTGTATACAATTTATTTTCTATAGTGACTATAGCATGTCCAAAAAGAAAAGTCAACAGAAATTTTATATTTATCTTGAGTTTTTCCTATAAAACCGTTATAATTTGTATACAACCTAATGGAACGTATACTTATAAGGGAGAAGAACTATGGCAGAAAAGACGATATCACTTGCCGATCAGGCATATGCCAGAATCAAAGAAAACATTCTAAATCTGACCTATCCTCCGGGCATGACATTAACCGAAGCAATGCTTACAAAAGAGTTGGATATGAGCCGAAGCCCTGTCCGTACCGCAATCCATATGCTTCAGACAGAAGGACTGATTGTCTCCGACTATTACAAATCTATGATGGTCAGGGAGATTACGGATCAGGATATTCAAGAACTTTATCAGCTTCGTGAATTATTGGAAGGCGCTGCATTTAAAGAAATCTTTGCCTCCGGCAGACAGGAAGAGTATTCCTATCGTATTGAAGAAAAAGTGGTCCGTATGTGTGCTGCTTCCGGTGATCTATATGACTGGGAAGTTGCTGATACCGCCATGCATATGGAAATCATCAGCATCTTCGGCAATGAACGGATCAATCGAATTTACGAAAATAACCTATCTGAACTCATACGCATTGGACAATATTCCATCAAAAACGGAATGCGTATACCGCGCACAAACGAAAATCTAAAAAAAATGGTTCAATATATGCGGAAAAATAACTACGAAAAGGCATTTGAAATCCTAAAAGCAGATCACTTTGGAACCGGAAAAGACAGCGCATTAAAAGGCGCAAGATAACTTTTTAATTAATTTCATATTTAAACAGCAACAAAAAACCGTGAATCATATTCACGGTTTTTTAAGCTCCCCCTGTTGGACTTGAACCAACGACAACTCGGTTAA
>UMIN01056213.1_pt1 | contig 25661 bp, 24 predicted proteins | sample 1965811 | NCBI WGS metagenome assembly UMIN01 (sample SAMEA4836123, study PRJEB28245) | human gut metagenome | biome: gut microbiome; material: fecal sample | place: Denmark | collected 2008
CGGCGGCGGCAACCGTGGCGGTGGCTATGGCGGCGGTGATCGCGGTGGAAGATATTAATCTTACAACTCAGCAAAGAAATGAAAACTGTTCGGGAATATTCCCGGGCAGTTTTTTTATACCCATATCACACCTATATATATCAATAATATCTATATTTGTATATTATGATAAGAACCAAACACATATTGCTGACTCTTTCATTGCTATTGTGCAATGTCTGCATCCACGCCGCAACAGTCGATTACTCCGTGCGTGGAAAGATTATCGACAAGCAGTCCCGCCAACCGGTAGCGTATGCTAATGTCGTAGTTGTAGGTATTCCCGGCAAGGGAGCATCAACCGATTCGCTCGGTATGTTCCGAATTGAGCAGGTACCACCGGGTATTTACCGCTTCGAAGCGACGCTGATAGGCTATAAAAGCGCAGTAACCCCCGAATACGTGGTTTCCGCCTCTACACCTTTCATCGAGATAGAGATGGAAGAAGATGAGAATATGCTGGCAGCAGTGGTAGTCACCCCCTCCCCTTTTCGGAAGACAGTGGAAAGTCCGGTAAGTATGCGTATCATAGGCTTGCAGGAGATTGAAAAGAGCCCGGGAGGAAATCGGGACATTTCACGTATCGTAAGGGCATACCCGGGAGTCTCCTTTTCACCCATCGGCTACAGAAACGATTTGATTGTACGCGGTGGCTCACCTTCCGAAAACCGCTTCTATATGGATGGGATAGAAATACCCAATATCAATCACTTCGCTACCCAGGGAGCGTCCGGCGGACCAGTCAGCATTGTCAATGCAGATTTAATACGTGAAATAAGTTTTTATACGGGAGCTTTCCCTGCTAATCGTTCCGGAGCAATGAGTTCGGTGCTCGATTTTCGTTTGAAAGACGGTAACCCGGATAAGCAGACGTTTAAAGCCACGCTGGGAGCATCCGAAGTTTCTTTCAGCGGCAACGGACATCTGAGTGATAAAACAACCTATTTGTTCTCCCTGCGCCAATCTTACCTTCAATTACTGTTCAAAGCCTTGGGACTCCCATTCCTACCCAACTTCATTGACGGACAATTCAAACTGAAGACAAAACTCTCGGCTCACGATGAACTGACCATACTCGGATTAGTCGGTATTGATAAAATGAAACTGAATACTGATGAGAAAGGAGAAGATGCTGAATATATATTGAGTTATCTGCCCACTATTCATCAAGAGACATTTACTGTGGGAGCTTCATATCGCCATTATGCAGGAAAGCATGTGCAGACGCTGACGCTAAGTCATAATTATCTGAACAACCGCAATGTGAAGTATCTGAATAATGATGAATCTTACGAAGATAATCTGACCCTTCGCCTTCGTTCAGTAGAACAGAAAACCACCCTTCGTTTTGAGAACCAGACAAGATTGGGGCAATGGACATTGAAAGAAGGTGCGGAAATGAATTATTCCAATTATACCAACCGGACAAAACAGCGGATGTTCGGCTACACCACACTCTCCGATTATCAGACGGATTTAAACATATTCAGTTGGGGCGGCTTCTTTTCCACGGACTACACTACTGCCGATAAACGTTTCTCCGCTTCTGCCGGTATCCGTACGGATGGCAATAATTACAACCGTGAAATGAAAGAACTGTGGAAGCAGCTTTCTCCCCGCCTCTCCTTATCTTATGAATTGACAAAGCAATGGACCTTGAGTGGAAATGCAGGATTATATCATCAGCTTCCACCTTATACAGCATTGGGGTTCAAAGATAACGACGGACACTACATTAATAAGGATTTGAAATACATGCGGGTAATGGAAACCAGTCTCGGACTTGACTGGCATTTGCAAGATAGATTAATGATCTCGGCAGAAGGATTCTTCAAGCAATACGGACGTATGCCTCTTTCTCTGCGAGACAATATTCCCCTGGCATGCAAGGGAGATGATTATGGCACAGTAGGCAATGAAACACTTACTCCTACTGCCGAAGGACGCGCTTATGGCGTGGAAGCCATGTTACGTTGGCAGATACCGGGACGTTTCAACTTTGTATCTTCCCTCACAGTCTTCCGCAGCGAATATCGCAATGGAAATGGTGGCAGTGATGATAATATCCCCTCCGGAACTAAATACATCTCTTCTGCATGGGACAACCGTTTCATTCTCAACGTAAGCGGTACGTATAATCTTCCGCGCCGTTGGAGTATCGGAGGAAAGTTGAGTTATATAGGCGGTGCTCCCTATACGCCTTATGATGAGGAAAAATCATCGTTAGTGGAAGCATGGAATGCACAAGGACGCCCATACTACGATTATTCAAAATACAATACCGAACGCTTGCCTAACTTTGCCCAACTCGATATACGTGTAGACAAGTCTTTCTATTTCCATCGCTGTATGGTTGGCTTTTATCTCGACTTACAGAATATAACCGGAAGTAAGCTGAAGCAGCAGGATGTAATTATGAGTACGGGAGTCATTGAAAATCCATCTGCCCCCATTGAGGAGCAAAGGTATAAGATGAAAAAGTTGAAACAGGAAAGCGGAACGCTATTGCCGTCGATTGGGGTGACTGTGGAATTCTAGATTGGTTCTTCTCTTCAGTCACAAATTCCCATAGCAGTTCAAAATGTTCTTTAGAGAAATACTTCACAAATTTAGAGCGTGAAGCAACGTCTGCAATCTCGTCTAAAAGTTCTTGAGAAACAACCAGCTCTATAAAACTAATCCATAGATTTGTATCAACAATTATTTTTATCCCGCAATCGCTTTTCATATGCTTCTTGTCTAACAGCTTCCACTTCAGCATCTATTTCCTTTTGTGAAATTTCATCTGTTTTAAAAGCATTCAATAGTCGTTTCAACTTAATGCCGCGCGTTTCGACAGCAAGCGCACGGCTCAACTCCAATTTGTCATCGTCAGAAAGTTGTTGAGTTAACTCCAATATCTGATTAAATTCAGACGAATTTTCAATGATACAGTTGCCATACAATTACACATTGATATTACCTATAAACAAAAGTAGTATAATTTATGCAACTATCAAATAAAGATGCGATTATTTTCTTGATGATTATGGCACAGTAGGCAATATTTCGCACCTATTATTTCTTACAGCAAACTTTTATCTGTTCCACAATATAGGATACATCCTCGTCCTCTTTGTTTAAGCATCGAATCAGTAATTTTATGATAATCGATGCAATTCAAAATATTTATTAATAAAACAGATATACAGTAGGCTTAGCAACAGGACCGTACCGGACAAATACCAATAACCATAATTCAAGCACATTATATAACCTACAATTACAATTGCTTGTACTACCATATAAATAAACGAAACCACTACATGAGACATCTTCAATTCATTAGCCATCAATTGATACATGTGTTTACGATGAGGTAAACCGATGTTCTCATGAAGCATCAGGCGATGGATAATGGTCAGAACACTATCGACACCATAAACAGATAACAGGATTATCCAACTGAAATCTTCAGTCGTTATAATCAGCTTGCCTATCAGAAATAGGACAATAAAAGCAATGCCAACAGAACCGACATCACCGGCAAAACACTTGGCTTTCTTACGGAAATTAAAGAAGCAAAAGACCAAGACAGAACATAAAACAATGTAAATCAAAGCTGGCTCAATAAAGGGGGTTACTTCAGCATTGATATAAGCCAAGGCAACTAAAACAACTAAGGAATAACCACCGGTGATTCCATTGATGCCATCCATGAAATTATAAGCATTGATAATACCGGTACAAATTATTAATGCTACGATTATCCACCACCAGGAAAGAGAAAACAATCCCCACTGGTAAAACATTAAGGTCATGGCGGAAAAATGGAATACCAGTCTCAGACCTTGAGAAGTGGAACGGATATCATCCACAAAGCTGATGAATGTTATCAGAGTCAATGCCACGATAAACCAGGGATATTCCCAGTGATTAGTCAGGAAATAAGCTAATGCACCGAAATAGAAGATAATCCCTCCACCACGCAAAGTCACTTTCGTATGTGAACTACGCTCATTAGGTTTATCAATGATATTGCACTTATCAGCTATCTTAAAATAAAAAAGTTCTGCTAAAAATAGCAGAACCAAAACTATTATATAATACATTATTCGTTTTTATTAATCCAATGAAACCATATTTGAATACAGGCAAATAAAAAGACAAGAACGCCTATCACAGATAATATAATCCAAAAGCACATACTCATTCTATCCGAAAGTTTTCCAATACACTCATCGGCTTCCATCCCAATTCATGCATAGCTTTCTCATTACTGAAAGTTAACGATTTTGTTATCTTATCAAGCTTTAGTGAACTTATTGGTGCTTTTTTGCCTAAACAATCTCCAATCAAAGCCATAGCTTTAGCCAGCCAATAAGGGATTGATAAAGGCAGCGGTTTATCCACTTGCTTGCAAATGAGCGTTTCCAATTCCCTAAATGTAGGCTGAGAAGTATCACATACATTATAAATTCCACCTTTTCTGACAAGCAAAGGAATTAAACAGGCAATATCCTGTACCATCAAGACACTTTTCTTAGCTTTACTACCAGCAATGCTCAGGTATCTCCCTTTTCGGATTCCAGCTATCATCGCTCCCAAATTCCCCGGAGGATTAGGACCGGCAATCAAAGAAGGACGAATGATACCTAATATTACATTATGCTCCAAACACCATTTCTGTAGATATTCTTCCGCCAAACGCTTACTCATAGCATAAGGAGTGATTCCATTTAATGGATATTCTTCCGTGATATTCTCCCCATAATCACAACCATATACTGCTACAGTAGAAATGAAAACAAAAGCTCTCGGTATTCCGACTTTCTCTAATGCGGCACAAAGATTTTTTGTTCCTTGCAAGTTTACATCGAAAAAGACTTGCCGTTCCGCTTCCGTTCGGGGAATAGAGTGGGCTTTTCCCGCGGCATGTAATATGATATCATAACGTTCATGTAAGTTAGGAATATCTTTTGCAATATTTACAGTATAATTATCCTGTGAAGTTAAGCCAATAGTGGTGACAGCATACATTTTCTTTAAAATAGGGCATACATTATTGCCCAAGAACCCGGAGGCTCCTGTAAATAAGAGTTTCATCTAAAAGCAATTTAAATATAGCAACAACTACTTTAATAAGGTATAATATCTTTCCAATATCTGATCTTTAGCGAATATTGTATCTGATACAGTTCTTGCATTATTTCTTATGGAAGACAGATTATTTCTATTATCATATATAAACTCAATCATATTCTTTAATGTATGTGGATCATTAGGAGGCACAATCCAACCTAAGGTAAATTCTTTAATACATAAAGCTATTTCCGAGTTATCATCACCGATATATAATATAGGTTTACCAGCAGCCCATATATTATATGATTTGGAAGGTACTCCCAAACCATACATGCCATCATTCAACGTAACAATTCCAATATCACATGCATTCAGGAAATCATTCTGCTGTGAACGGTCTTGAAAACCCAATAATGAAACATTCTTTTGTCCTCTATGACTAATAAACGAAGAAATTTCATCAAACTTTGCCCCTCCACCTATAAACAAAAAATGTATGTCTTCAACATCGATCTTTTCTATTGCAGCCAAAAGATTATCAACGCCTTGTGCATGGCCCAGATTACCGGCAAACTGAAAAACAAATTTCCCTTCCAGTTTTAATTTCTCATACAAATTTGTGTCTCTTTTATCCAATGGATAAATGGCTCTATTCTCTGCCCATATTGGAATAAAGGAAATATTAGCATTTGCACGAGTTTTAGATATTAAGATTTCAGTCATATCACGTCCTATTGAAATGCAAATACGAGCTTTAGAATAAGCCTTATCATAAACTCGTTTTAAACATTTATAAGCAATCGAAGAAGATGACATTTTATTTATTGCTACTAAATTCTCTGGAAAAATATCATGAACAAGAATTGTATAATTAATCTTTTTCCTCCATGCCACATAAGGCATCATCAGAATCAAAAATGCCGGATTAGTTACTACTAATAATTCATCACCTCTTTGTACCAAAAGCAACACCTTTAAAAACAATTGAAAACTAGAAAAAAATAATCTTAAGGTTCTTTTAAAGAAATTGTTCTTGTCGAGATTAGGAGGAAAAACTCGATGAATATTTACTCCTTTGTGGCACTCTTCTCTCAAAAGACTCATAGATTCTCCCTCACTATAGGTAGAACCGGTACATATCACATGAACATCAAGCCCCTTAGCTGCCAGATATTCAGCAATTTCAGTTATATAATAGCCTGTCGAAGTCTTAATAGGATAATAGATTTCTGAAATAACCCATATTCTTTTAGAACACATATAGTATATCAATATTTTCTCCAAACCATCTTATCCACTACCCCGGTATAACTCTGAATCAGCTTCACAACCTTAACCGATACGTTCTCATCCGTATAATCCGGAGCAGGAATACCCAAAGCACCATTACGATTCATCTCCACAGCTACATCAACCGCTTGAAGAACCTGTTCCGTTGTGATGCCGGCCAAGATAAAATTACCTTTATCCAAAGCCTCAGGGCGTTCTGTACTCGTACGAATGCAAACAGCCGGGAAAGGATAACCGATAGAAAGGAAGTAACTGCTCTCTTCGGGCAAAGTACCCGAATCTGAAACGACAGCAAAGGCATTCATTTGAAGATGGTTGTAATCGTGGAAACCCAGAGGCTGGTGCTGAATAACACGGGCATCAAATACAAAGCCACGTTGCTCGATAAATTTCTTTGAACGCGGATGACATGAATAGAGAATAGGCATATCATATTTCTTTGCCAGCTCATTGACCGCATTCATCAGATTGAAGAAATTCTTCTCCGTATCAATGTTCTCTTCACGGTGGGCAGAAAGAAGGATATATCTGCCCTTCTCCAAATTGAGCTGTTCCAGAATAGTACTCGCCTTGATCTGTTCCAGATTATTATGCAGGACTTCAGCCATAGGAGAACCAACAACATAAGTACGCTCCTTCGGAGTACCCGCAGCATTCAGATAGCGACGGGCGTGTTCCGAATAGCAAAGGTTTACGTCAGCTGTTACGTCAACAATCCGCCGATTAGTTTCTTCAGGGAGGCATTCATCAAAGCAACGGTTACCAGCTTCCATGTGGAAGATGGGAATATGAAGACGCTTAGCACCGATAACGGAAAGGCAAGAATTGGTATCTCCCAGAACCAGAACTGCATCGGGGTGAACTTCCGCCATAAGTTGATAAGATTTAGCTATGATATTGCCGATAGTTTCACCCAAGTCCTTACCCACCGCATTCAGATAGTAGTCAGGTTCACGAAGACCGAGGTCTTCAAAGAACACTTGATTCAGGGAGTAATCATAATTCTGACCGGTATGTACAAGTATCTGGTCGAAGTATTGGTCACAACACTTAATGGTGGCAGACAGACGGATAATCTCCGGACGAGTGCCTATGATAGTCATTAACTTAAGCTTGCTCATTTCAATTTATAGTTTTCAGTTTTATCACAAGGTTCAAAATAGGTATCACCGTCAGAAGAATCATACCATTCATTGATCCAGAACTGAGTATAGAGTTCTTCATCCCCAACATTGGTGATATTATGGGTATACCAGACGGGCATATCCACATAACAGGGATCTTTGCCGTCCAGATAGAAGTTCAAGACTTCATCCGTACCGATCTTACGTAACTGAATGCGGGCTTTTCCACGAATGACCGTAAAACGTTCTATTTTACGGGTATGGTAATGATTACCGCGGGTGATACCGGAAATGGTGGTAGAAAAAGAAACCTGCCCGCCGATACCCAGTTTGACCGTTTCCACAAACATACCACGGGGATCTTCATGCTTTACCAGTTTACGGGGATAGACAGAAGAGAAATCAATATAACCACAGAAAGTATTGAAAAGTTCTACTTCATTCCTATCCTTCAGGAAAGGAATGATGCCCTGGTCAAAGTAAAGGGATTTATAATTTTCCAGCAAAGCCAGAATATCCGTTACTTTCTTCTCAAAGTCATAAGGGACGGCATCACGTTCAATCACCGGAAAGGCATTTGAAGAAACTTCGCGTATCTTGCCGATGATATGTTTACAAAGGTTGCCCACATAAATCAAACGCACCTCACTGTCCTGTAAAACCTGGGGAATTTCCCCATGAGTCAGTTTATAGCAAAAAGTAGCAATGAAAGAATTATAGTTGGGACGTCCAAAGGGACCGTACACGTTAGGAACAACCATACCTGTAAAACTGGCATGGTTCCGTCCCGCCCACTCTTCAAGCAGATTACGACCTTCACGTTTGGAACGACCATATTCGTTATCACGCTCCTCCTGAGTAGAAGAAGAAAACAGCACATGGGGGCTGACACTTTCGGCTTCCATAGCGGATATCAACTGGTTAACCAGACCGATATTCGTATCGTAAAGAACTTGGGCATCCGGATGACGGTTCATGGCTGCCAAATGCACGATTACATCACATTCACGTACAAAAGAGCGCAATTTGTCCTCACTCTGAAAATAGGAGTCTTCAAAGGGGATACGCAGAAATTCGTCAGGAGACAAACCGAGTACATTGTAGAGATGAGTCCCTACAAAACCAGGCTGGCCCGTTATGCCAACTCGTATCATAAAAATTATATGTTTCTTAAAATAAAAAGGAAAAATTAGAGGTGGAGGTCTTCACGAATGAAGGAAAGTTTCAATAAAAGCTGTTTCATCCCTTCCACATTCAGGCGGTGAGTATTATGAGAGTGGTAGTCTTCTATACGGGAGACTTCCTCACTGCCTTCCACAAAAAACTTATCATAGTTCAAGTCACGAGTATCACAGGGAATACGGTAATAATCTCCCATATCAATGGCTTTGGACATTTCTTCGCGAGTTACAAGCGTTTCATACAACTTTTCACCGTGACGGGTACCGATAACTTTTACATTAGCATCACTATGATACAGTTCTTTCAATGCAGCTGCCAGAACATCCAGCGTAGCAGCGGGAGCTTTCTGAACAAAAAGGTCACCATTATGCCCATGTTGGAAAGCATAGATGACCAGATCGACAGCATCATCCAAAGTCATCATGAACCGGGTCATGTTGGGATCTGTTATGGTCACCGGTTTATTATCCTTCATCTGCTCAACCCACAAGGGGATTACAGAACCACGGCTGGCCATCACATTACCATAACGGGTACAACAAATCGTAGTAGAACCGGTTTCACCCAACTGACGCCCTTTGGCAATGGCTACTTTCTCCATCATGGCTTTACTGATACCCATAGCATTGATGGGATAGGCAGCTTTATCGGTAGAAAGTACCACGACATTCTTCACACCGTGTTCAATGGCCGAATCAAGCACATTCTCTGTTCCAAGCACATTAGTGCGTACAGCCTGTGTCGGAAAGAATTCACAGGAGGGTACTTGCTTCAATGCTGCGGCGTGGAAAACATAATCAACACCATTCATAGCACCATCAACAGAACGTTTGTCACGCACATCACCGATGTAGAATTTCACTTTAGGATTCTGCAAGTGATGACGCATGTCATCCTGCTTTTTTTCATCACGACTAAAAATACGGATTTCTTTGATATCTGAATCCAAGAAACGGCATAAGACAGCATTACCGAAAGAACCTGTGCCTCCGGTTATTAAAAGTACTCTATTTTCAAACATTACAAAAACTTTTTATAAACTTTATACGACTCCTTCGTTATGTTATAAGTATGTATAGATGGCATTTTTTTAAAGGTAGAATGATCTTGGTGAATAACTTTCACTTGTGGAGTATATAATATTTCACCACCATTCGAATATACTTGATTTCCCAATAATGCTTCTTCACCCATCAAAAAAACACTTTCATCAAGTAATCCGAGTTTTTGTATATACCGAGGCAATATTATATAACATGCTCCAAAGCCCATTCTAATAATCTGTTCTTTATTATATCCAAACCTCGATTTTTCTCTTCTATTTCGCCCCAATATTTTCCCCAACGATGTTAATATGCAAGCCACAGGATAAGAAGAAAAATACAATTTATAGGCAAATCGGCGAAAAAAGGAAAGCCGGTTTATTACATGTGGATTCTGATGAATCCCTTGTGGAGTAATGATATCAGGAGAGATAACAAATGTTTTCTCATTAATTATTAGTACCTTCAATGATTGTATAAAATTGGAAGGAAACAGAAGGTCATTATTACCAACTACCAAAAAAAAATCATCACGACCATACAAATTCAATGAAATAATCCCTTTATTAAGGGCGGGAAAATAGCCCATATTTCTATCTAAAGAAATTAATTCAATATCTAAATTTACATTTTTAAGAATAAAACTTTTCAGAATTTCTCTATCTGATTCGTCAGAATTATTATCAACTACAACTATTTTTGAAAAACTTTCTTCTATAAGTTTTCCGGCAGAAAGAATACAATCAATAGTCACATTACAGTTATTGTAATTTACTATTACCAAATAGTATTTCATAAAATTTAATTTATTTGATAAGAATTTATTTTTGCCAAACAGAGATATAAAGGCCACATTAAATCAAAGGAGCATAAAACTGGATTTGTAGCATCTGCAACCAGCATAAACAACAAACCTACTGCAAATGCTACCAAAGTAACATCCTTATTTCTTTTTGATAAGTAGAACGAATACCAAAGAGTAGATAAGAAGACAAACATAATCAAAGTAAATCCAACAATTCCGGTAGTTGCTAATTTCTGATGATATGACAATTCAAAATATGAAGAATAAATCATGCGTCCCGGTAACGGCTCAAAAAAGATAGCACCAAAACCGTGTCCTAAAAAGGGTTTTTCAAAAATTGCATTAATAAACATTTTAGCTTGAGCAAATTTTATAGGTTCTTCGGAAGAATCAAAGGCCTTTAAAAAGACTTGGTAATAGCCTTCCCAAAATCCAGGATATGCATTCTCTACATAGTATGCTCCAATAAAGACTATAACGAGTAATACAAGCACAACTTTTCCCGTGGTTTTCCTTACCTCTTTTGAAAAACAGCCAGAAAAAAATAAAGGCATAATAAAGACTGATACACACATCAACATAACACTCCTACGACCCGAAAGTATCAGTAAAATAATTGTAAGAATGACATTAATAGCCTGATATATTTTGCTAATTCCGAATTTATACTGTGAAAAGAATAGGATAAATAAAATAGGTGTGGAGAATGTTAATGTATTCAGATTAATAAAAGTCATTCTAGTGGAATTCTCATATATACTAAATCCTGTCTCTGTCCCATAAAAAGGATTTGGTAATTTAATCCCATTAAATGCTGCTACGGCATAAAACAAATCAAATAAAACTATTACTGCATGAGAAATGAATAATACTTTTAAATATCGTTCCAATAAGTTAGGAGAAGTTGAGAAATAGGAAATAAAAAGCAGCCAGAAAATAGGCCAGAAGAAAAAAACACCTAGGAACTGAAATGGATTGGGGTTTTGATAAATTACTCCCAAACCAGTTCCTAAAACTCCATAAACCAATATAAGAATAAAGTTCAACAGAACAATTCTTGAAACTCTTATCTTCTTAGACATCAATACACCTATAGCTATCATACATAATATTTTAACAATGTATAATTGTGCTATAAACACCATCATCAAAGACAATAGTAACAGAGTACTAAAAGAAAGGAGCATTTTCTTCTGTATTGTCAAAAACATTACTATTTTAGTTTAAAGGCATCTTTTAGCCCTCGTATTGTATTAAAAGTTTTTTCTTTTATGTTATCTTCTACCACCATCAACTTTATAACAGAACCACAAAACATAAAAGTTTTCTTTAAGACCCACATAGGATAATCTTTCCAATATCTTCTACAGATTAAAACATGATTCCGAGCCATATAATAACGCCGAATAGCATTATGATTTGATGAACTTATTCCATATTTAGTTATAGGTAAACCTAGCTCATGGTAAATTAAAGGTTCATTTACACGTAATACATGAAATTTCTTTTTAACACGCAATACAAAATCAAAGTCTACTGAATCAATAAACAACTGTTCATCATATAACCCCACTTCATCAAAGATAGTAACCGGATGAAGTGTTCCAGACGTTATTAGTGTTTTTTGCGAACGATATGTAACATGAGATGGCATTATCGCTTTTTTTTCTGTAAAAGAAGTGCCTATAAGTCCTACATCAGAAACATGACGCAATACATCTGCATAACAATTTAATATTTCTCGAATAGGTAAACTATCCTGGTCAAAAGTAAGGAGATATGAGAAACCGTGATTTTTCGCATATAAAACTCCTTGATTTAACCCCCAAGCTATTCCTCTATTTTGAGGAGATTTCACTATAATAAAATGCTTGTTCAAGCCTTCAGGAATGTATTGAGACACATCTTGAACAGAGCCATTATCAACAATAATCGCCTTATCTACAATCTCAACATACCTTTTAATCCTATCCCTAAATCCCCAATCCGGGTTATAGGTTATCACCACTATAATAGTGTTGAAATAATTAGGTAAACTATTCATTAGGATACAACTGCTCATTTATAGTAATCTACCGAATAGTCAAACAGCCACTCAGTATCTTTCAATCTTAAATGCCTAGTATCTTTTTCACTAAGTATTATTTTATCAAATGGTATACGCCAGTCAATATCCAAATCTGGATCATCCCATGCCAAAGCACCTTCGCTTTGAGGAGAATAGAAATTATCACATTTATATTGAAAAATGACTTCCTCACTTAACACACTAAAACCATGAGCAAAGCCACGAGGTATAAAAAACTGACAACGATTGTCTTCTGTCAATTCTACAGCAACATGCTGCCCAAAAGTAGGCGAGCCTTTACGTATATCAACAGCAACATCTAACACTGCACCTTTCACAACACGCACCAATTTACTTTGAGCAAAAGGAGGTTTCTGAAAATGCAAACCACGAAGTACTCCAAAACAAGATTTACTCTCATTATCTTGAACAAAAAGAGTTTCACATACCTTCTCTTCAAATTCCTTTTGATTAAAAGATTCAAAAAAATATCCACGAGAATCTTTAAAAAGATCAGGTTCAATAATGACTACACCCTTTATCGACGTTTTTAAAACCTTCATATATCCTTACATTTTAAACTTTATGTATTTCATAGTAGTGAGATATGAATTAAATTAATGTTTATATAAATACCTCAAAACAAATCTCCCACAACCAAACATAGATATAACTCTCAGACATAAAATCTTTGGCCCTTTTTCACCATAAAATCTACGTAAATAACGAGAAATTACATGTTGTTTATATTGCTTTTGTATACATATCCTTACTACATACGAAAAATAACTTTGCTTTATATGATGATAAACACTTTTATTTAATCCAAAATAATCTGCGAAAAAGTATGCAATTTCAAAATAGTTCCTACTAAATCTAATATTTCTTTTACATGAGCTCAAATGAGAGGCCGAATTTTCCAGCATTCGATATACTCCTATTACTTCATCTTCAAAAGCAACTTCATACTTCCCAAAAATATACAACCATAATGGATAATCCCCCATCTTCCACCCCTTTATCTGAGAAAATTCTCGTCGGAATGCTACCGCAATTTCTCGCCGAAACATGGCTGTGAGAGTTGGAATCGCATTTCCTTTAAATATCATCTCATTCAAAGAAGCACGATATTCACCAAATAAATCATCAGCATATTTACATTTTGACTGCAAATAAACTCTGGCTTTCGCATAAACAAGTCCAATATATTCATTACCTTCTAAAATATCAACCTGCTTTTGAAGCTTCAATGGATCAGTCCAATAATCATCTCCTTCGCATATAGCAATATATTTTCCTGTACATCTAGGCAATTGTATACCACTAAATACCTTGTTCCCTAAAGACCATTGATTTACTTCCTGATAAATAGGTTTTATCAAATCAGGATATTCTCTTTCAAACTTACGAATAATATTAGCCGTATTATCAGTGGAAGCATCATCATGCACTAATATTTCATAACGAAAATTCACTTTTTGAGCAACTAGGCTTTGTAAACATTCGGAAATATATTGTTCATGATTATATGTTTGGCATAAAACGCTGACCATCATAAATTCATTTTCAATCATATCCTAGAGATTCTTATATATCCAAAATTAGCATTTGCCATTTCAATATTAGTACCAAATTCTATTGACAGTTTTTTAATTTCTTGAATGATTGATAAATCCGAAGTCAACACAGGAAGCCCCTTTAAACCTTTCCTTCCTTCAAGTGTAATCTTAATTGGAAATAATCTTACTTCCAAATATTCCAAATCACAACTAATACTAACCATTACACTTCTCCAAACATCCGGTTGAGTGCATAAACCTATTGTATTATTTTTGCTCCGGTTATTCATTATCTCACTAACTCCGGTTACTTGCTCTCTTGTTTTACCATATTTCCAGTAAAATTCTTCAGGCAAGTAATCAACATCCTCATGTTGAAAAATAAAATTTCCTAATCCATAAAATATAACACCCGAATTATACACCTCTATTCCCCGTACAACATGAGGGCCATGACAAACAACTATAGTTGCTCCTGCATCTATACACTTACGAACAAATATTTTAATGAATTCTGGAGGATTTTTTTTACTTCCATCAGCAAATTGATGAGAATGCACACTCAAAATTACAATATCCGATTGACGCTTAGCATCTGCAATCGCAGCAATCGTCCGTTGCAAATCTTTCTCATTAGGGGAAGTATGAACCTTATTTTCTACTCCTTTTCTGAATTCATAAGTTCCAAATTTTAAATTTTCACACCTAGGCAGATAACCTTCTTTTATAGCTTGTTCATGATAACCATTAATACCAATACTTCTTGATACTTCCAACAATGCTTTATAATGATTTTCACTCAACTCATATACAGCTTGATGCTTCAACGGAGCAACTCCAGGCCGCCCCTGCATATCTTGATTTTGCGGTCCGGCTGCATAGGAGTCATGAAAAGAACTTGTTACTCCAAGCAATGCGATTCTGCCATTTGAAGTCTCAAAAAAAGCCGGTTTACTCGCTTCTGCTAAATTTCTGCCTGTTCCAGCAAAAGGAAGTTCTAAATCAGTCAAATATTTAATAGTTGCCAATAGCCCATTATGACCATAATCCATCGCATGATTATTTGCTGTATTAAATATATTCAATCCCATTCTTTTCAAATCACACAAACAAGCAGGATCAGCCATCGCATACCCACCTCCAGGAAAAGCTTCCGGGTATCCTTCTCTTTTATGAATAGTAGTTTCCAGATTGGCAAATCGACATTCATGTTTATGGAGAAATGTGCACAATTCATCAAAACCCGGATAAGACGAACCTGGTAAACGTTTGCTTATAAAAATGTCACCACATAAAGAGATGGTTATTAACGAGTTCTCATTTTTACCTATCATAATTTCGCACGTATCATTTCTTAATATCTCATGTAATTATCTATAGTTATCTCAATCTATGCATCGAGCCGGATTGCCAGCTACACAAGCATCTGCTTCCACATTTTTTGTTACTACGGCTCCAGCACCAACAATAGCTCCTCTGCCAATATAAGATACTTTACTAGAAATTATGGTTGCACCAGAACCAACAAAAGCATAATCACACATATGTACATTAGCACCCAATACTACATTACTAGCAACAAAACAATGCTTTCCCATTCTACTTCCATGAGTAATTAAATCATTGGAAGAAACTATACTGTCATCACCGATAATCACATCAGGTGAAACTACACTATTTGCGTGAACAACGATTCCACTACCTAATTGAGCATATTTAGAAACTATAGCAGAAGGATGAATAATCGTAGGGACAACGCCTCCTTTATATAAAATTTTGTTATAAAGTGAAGAACGAATTTTATTATCGCCGACACTAATTGCAAATTGCTTACCAGATAGGTCTAAAGAAAAAAGTTCCTCATTACTCCCTATAATTTTGTGACCGAAATAAATCTCCCCAGTTCGTCCTTCCTCGTAATGATAAAGCCCAACTACTCGATAACCGCAACTTTCAACTAAATCAATATACACAACTGTATTACACCCGACTCCTAATATATAAATATCTTTCATTTAATCTCCTTATTACAAACCACACATTTTCGTTTTCCGGATCTCTGTACCGGAATTTCTTGTACATATTTGATAGAAATTTTAGCATCTAAACCAAAGTATTCTTTTAACTGAATAACTATTTCTTCCGAGTAACTCAACTTTGACAAATTTCGTAGAACTATTTTCAGACAATATAAATCTGATGTTTCCTGAATAAATTGCCACTGACTTATTTCTGAATAGTTTTTAAGTATTCTAGCCAATACCATTGGAAAAACAGGTTCATTTTTAGTATTATACACTAAATCTAATCTCCTACCATATAATTGTGCAATGTAAGGATGATTCGTTTTCTCATCTAATTGCATAATGCAAGTATCGCCATTGTCATATCTAATCAGAGGAAATGCATAATTAAAAAAGTCTGTAATTACAATTCTGCCAAGTTCACCATATTCTGCCGGTTCATCACTGTCGAATTTCAGCACTTCAAAAAAGTAGGAAGCTTCATTCAAATAGAAGCGACGAGAAGAATCTCCGACTTGTTGTTGAGCAAGAATCCCGTTTTCTTCATTCGCGTATTGAGATATAATCTTACATCCAATGTATTTTTCCACTAGCTCACAAGTAGAATCATATAATGTCTCGCTCGTAGCAATAGCGATCCTTAAATGAGGAAGTTTGTCTAAATGATACTTTTCAACAAATTTAGCTAGTAAATCAAAAGAAGAAGCATATCCCCGTACACATTTAGCCCGCGTACTCTTCAGAGTGTCATATAGTACCTGAAGATTATCCTCATTTAAATTTGAGATATCATAAGGAATAATGTTTTCTTTAAAAGACTGTTTCTTAGTTTTGTTTTGCCATTTTGTCCAAATTCTCAGATGCACCAATTTATCATGTGACTTGAAACCAGCCAAACGTCCGAAATACTTTAATTCGGCAAGTCTTCGGTTGCGCTTCCTTACATCTTGTGGTACAGCAAAAGGAGTTCCTGTCGAACCGGAAGTTCGTTGAATATGATACGCCCCCTTCTGCCAAGGAAGATATACTGGATCAACTCGTATATTATCATAATTATCAATTAATATTGTTTTAGTTACAATCGGAAAATTAGACAAAGATGACGGATTGATATGTTTGTAAAAGGTAGTATGCATAACAGCATGCCGCAAAATATCTGTAAGCAAACGCTCTCTCTCAATATTCCCTTGCTCAGGATGTTCTTGAATCAACCGAATATTTTTATAATGAGAAAGAATACAACCACCTTTCATTATATCTCGCATCCAAAAAGACATTCTTAAAAAAAATGCAAAAAGATCCTGTTTCATATCATTCATGTATTACACCCAAACAGAGCACTACCTCACTAAAAAAATAACGATAATACTTCATTAGCAATTCTTTCAATCTCCTCCTTTGGCAAACCATAGTACAAAGGCAGACAAAGTATTCTTTTCGAAATATCCTCGGAAACAGGCATTTCTACATAGGGAAGTATCTGTGTAAAGGTATTCACCGAAGGATAGAAATAGCGTCTTGGATAAATGCCTTCAGCATTCAACTTCTTCTCAACAGAGAGAAGCGTTGCTTCCGAAGGAAATATCACTGGAAAATAACTATAGTTACAATCCTCATTAATCCGCTGAAACTTCAATTCAGGACATTGAGAAAGTATCTCTTTATACAGCATATACTTTTCTTGACGATCAGCCAGGGCAGACGAGAGATAACGTAAATTGGCAATGCCGATAGCCGCATGAACTTCGGTCATCTTTCCATTAGTACCATCATCCACAACATCCTTACAATCATCAAAACCAAAGAAACGCAAGCACTTCAACTTTTCATGCAATTCATCGTCCAAGGCAAAGCAGGCACCTCCCTCAGCCGTATTCAACATCTTTGTGGCATGAAAGCTCGTAGTGGAAATATCACCATACTCAAATATTGACCTGCCTTTATAATTCACCCCGACAGCATGCGCAGCATCATAAATCACTCTCAAGTTATGCTTCTTAGCTATAGCATCAATTTGCTCGACTTCGCAGGGATTACCGAAAACATGTACTGGAAGAATTGCACAAGTATGTTCAGTGATCTTTTCCTCAATCTTAGACGGATCCATATTCAATGTCTCAGGATCAATATCAACAAAGACAGGCGTACAACCCTCCCAAATTATGGAGCTGATTGTAGCGATGAAAGTAAAAGGAGTAGTAATGACCTCACCTTTAAGGCTCAAGGCACGGATAGCCATATGAATGGCAATAGTACCATTGGTCACTGAAACAATATTACGCAAGTGAAGATAATCAGCAACTTCCTTCTCAAAACGTTGTACCAGGGGACCGTTATGCGTCATGATACCACGCTCCCAAATACCCTGCATAAGCTGGGTTACTTCTTCCAACGGTGCCAAAGTAGGCATCGTTACATAGATACTTTTATTTGCCATAACAATATTCTTTTATTTGCCCGATATACCGGGATTGATTCAAATTCTGTATATATTCACCCGAAAACTCTCCCGTATCCAAACAATGAGCAATATGCGTCAGCATGTTTGAGAAATGATCATCAGCTGGCAAGAGAATTTCTTCGCAACGCCCCTGTTTTTCCAAGATTACTTTCGGAGTAAAACCAGCAGGAGCGGTGAACGCACGGGTGGTAGTCAATTTACCAAGACTGCCCCAAATTTCATAGCCGCACTGATAATAATTATCAAAACCGAAAGCAAGCTCTGCAATAACACCTTGGGGACTGTCAAGGTACGCCCCACCATACAAATCAACCTCCATATCAGAAGGTTGGTATAAAGAAGCGGAATGCAAACTAAAACTACAATCAGGAAGTATAAACTGCATAGCTTTCAAGGTATAAGCTCCCGCATCAAGCAAAGACCCGCCGCCAAGAGATTTCGAATAGCGGATATTATTCCGATCCTCAAAAGGGGGGAATCCAAAAGAACAGCGGAAAAAACGGAGGGCACCCAATTCATGCCTTTCCAAAAGTTCTCTTACCCAAACATGCTGGGAATGAAAACGAAACTGGAAGTTCTCGATCAGAAGCAAATGTTTATCACAGGCAAGTTCAACAAGTTCCCGAACCTCATCATAAGTGCACGACAGAGATTTCTCGCTCATCACATGCTTTCCTTTTTCCAAAGCTTTATGGATCCACTCATAGTGTAAGCCTGTCGGAAGCGGAATATATACCAATTCGATATCCTCATTATCCAGCAGCTCTTCATAACTACCGTAAGCAACACAATGATAAGGGGCAGCTGCAAGGTGGGCTTTGTGAAAATCACGACTGGCAATACCAGTCAGTTCAAAGCGTTCAGATGACGAAAAGGCGGGAAGAAGGGAGCGGATCGCAATATGGGCACATCCAAGCACACCCACTTTATACTTTTTAATCATTCGGTATTTAAGATAAATAATTTAGAGCCGCTATCAAACTGCGGGACTGAATGTTCAGATAATTATTGAAACGCAAGAACTGATAGATTTGTCCTAAAGTCATCCAGCGATAACGTTCAGGGAGTTCGAGGGGAAAAGAATCATCCACCTCAACAAGCATGTTACGGTTTTGCTCATGATAGAAGCGGCCTCCTTCTTCCGATTGTAAAGTATCGTAAAGCACCTGAGATCCGGAAGACTCGAGCACAAGGTCAAGGAAAGGCGGACGGGCACTTCGAGAAGAAGGAATATTACCTGTCAGACATTGCACTGTAGGAGCCAATTCCATAACATCAAAGTTACCGCATTCAAGTTTTGCCTGTACCATAAAATGATAAACTCCATTTATCTTTTTGATGATAAAAGCACATATGCCTTGCTGCATCGGCTGAATCAACGGCTGGCACCACGAAGAGACCTCACGGTTAGATATGGTAACTTTCACACCAACCACTTTAAAGTATTTTCCATCCTCACGGGATATTTCACCAGGCAATACCCGCCAATCTGTCATTTTCCGGAGAGGAAAAGGATGTACCTTCAAATCATACCGGGACTTTAAAGAAGACAACCAAGAAAGATGCTCGGATATCGTAGAATGACAGTGATTCGTTACGGAAGAAAGAAGCAAATCCCTACCAAAAAACGACAAACGACTCGTATCATCTGCAAGAGATAAATAGTCGCTGATTTTTAAACCGGAAAGAACGGTACGGGTATCCATATTGACCATATTATCATAACGCATCAACTCTTTTATCTGACCGAGTGTCATCCAGCGGAAATCATCATGCTCCTCAACATCCTCCTCCACTTTTATTATAATATTGCGGTTTCTCTTACGAAGAAACCTTGCTCCCTGTTCGGATTGAAGTTGGTCAAGAATTATCTGGTCAGGACTCGCATTCACAAAATAATCAAGGTATAGGGGTTGTTTCCCTTTATGAATCTGACTATAATTACTCTTAGTAGCCTGCAAGGTAGGAGAAATCTGTACACAATTTACATTCCCGGGTTCGATCTTTGCTTGCATCAAAAAATAAAGGACACCATCAAATTCCTTGGTCAAAATCCCCAGATAGCCTACTTCCGGTTGGTTAATTATAGGCTGCGTCCAACTGGAAAGTGAACCATAGTCTGTCTCTACACGAATCCCTTCAATCGAAAAAAAACGACCGGAACTATGTCTTAAAGTACCATCTTCATCCTGACTCCAATGTGCTAGGGAAGAAAAAGGTACAGGATCAACTGCGACCTGAATTGAACGATTACGATTCTCAATCCAAAGACGTATTTCATCCAGCGAATGCAAAGTACCCTGAATGGTTAATAAAGAACGAATGACCATTGTACTATTTTTTTCTGAATAAAGAAAACACTAACTGACGCACTTCTTGATATTCTTGTATAGGTAGTTTCTCTGAAACAAACCAATATAGCCCTATACCAACAATGATTTGAATTATCAAGATTATTATATATGACCATTCCGTAAATGAAACCAGCCAAATACAAAAAGATACAATCAAAGAAATAATTAAAAAAGGAAATATATCACTAATCTGATTTTTGGTAGAATAATCAATCAAATCTGCCGAATAATAACTATTCAAAAAAAAGGAAATAAATGAGACAAAAACTCCTCCCCAAAGCATACATTCAATACCCCAGAAAATCCCAACAAAAATAGTAATAACCGCTATTATCTTTTTTATAATCTCTAATTTCAGATATAAATCTGAGCGCCCCTTCACCTGAAGAATATTTAAATTAATAGCATGTAATGGATAAAGCATACCAGAAAAACAGATAATCTGAAGAAAAGGAACTGCAGGCAACCATTTCTCACCAATCAACAGGATTATTAAAGGTTTAGCTATTGCCGCTAATCCCAACATACAAGCAAATGTTACTATCATAGTTAATTTTATCACTCGTCGATATGCTTCCCTCAATCGTACAGGTTCACTTTGTATAGAACTCAAAACCGGATAACTGACGCGTTGAACTACAGCAGTTAAATTACTAGAAAATATTAATTTAAATTGTTCCGCCCGCGTATATTGCCCTAATTGATCCGGATTATAAAAACGTCCAATTACTATATAATAAATGTTTTTATAAATCGTATCTATCAAACCTGAAACCAACAATTTAGAGCCAAAACCGAACATTTCTTTGAAACTCCCAATTGAAAATTCCCAAGCAGGACGCCAATGACAATAAAACCACAGGAAAAATGTATTCAGTAATTGCCGAGAAAGCTGTTGACCAACCAAACTCCAAACGCCTAATCCGAACAAAGCCATACTTATGCCAATAATTCCACTCACAAGAGAAGATATCAAAGAAGCTTTTGTCTGAACCTTAAAATCTACGTTTATAATAAAAATAGTTCGAGGAATTATTCCCAATGCATTTATAATCAGTATCCAACTAATTACTCTTGTTACTTCGATTAACACCGGTTCTTTAAAAAAAGAACTGATAGCAGGAGAAACTAAATAAAGAAATATATATAAAATACTACTTACTACCAGATTGAAATAAAAAACGGTGTCATAATCAATCTTCCTTACCTCATTCTTCCGAATTAGAGCATTAGAGAAACCACTGTCAATAATTGAAGTTGATATGGCAATAAAAATTGCAATCATTGCCATTATCCCATATTCTGCAGGTGTCAATAAACGGGCAAGAATAAGCCCGACTAAAAAGGTTATTCCAGAATTGGCAATATTATCTATTAAGCTCCAAGTTACGCCACGAATTGTTTTATTTTTCAGTGATTCCGACATCTGACAGATTTATTGACAACTTCATCTTTTCTAATCCACTCGTTTGCGGAAAAAATCATAAGACATAAATATATAGAAAAGTTTTCTAAAGGCCTCCCAATTATGCCCTCCATTTGGAAGAAGCGTGAAAAGATTATCGATTCCATTTTCATTAAGAACATTACTATAATATCTTGGATGCGAGCCTGTTCCTGTATCAGCAGTACCATTACCAATAAAAGCAAAACCTCCATCGCCTGTTCCCAAAACAAAATCCTCAGGTTTGGCTATCCAGCCGTTGAATATTCCTCTCTCCTTGCTGGTCAAAAGCTCGTAATTAGGACTTATTCCGGCAACATACTTAAAACGCTCTTTAAATAAGTAACCATTATAAAGAGCTGTTGTTCCTCCAAGAGAAATACCTGCAATTGCATTATTCTCTTTCTTCACTGATACGACATTTGAATAAGTAGTATTTACATAGTCCATCAAATGTGTCAAATGCTTATGAAAATAATGAAAATCGCAAACTTTTTTTTCCTCACACGTAGAGTCAGGAGACATTATTTGCGGAATAACCACTACCATTTCTGGTATCATTTTTTTAGATACCATATATCCCATAATTTTTCTAATACGCCCCTTATTTAAATCGAGCCATTCTGTATTTTCACCTAGTCCATGATATAAATATAGTACAGGATACTTTTTATCTTCTTTTTCCTCAGGTAACAGAATAGAGCATTGCTTCATTACCTCTCCATCGCTTTCGTATACAAAATCCTCTCGAATTCCATAGTCTGTATAATCTGCAAAGTCTGAAGGTATATCACCATTATTAATAAAAACCTCCTTATTCTTTTCAATAATAAAATCTCTTACAGGTCGAATTTTGTCTATGCCTTCTTGACAAATATTCTTTATTGCTCCCCTCTTAAATCCTGTAAGATTAAAATCATTTAAAGAACGAATATGACTTTTCACATAGTTCGAATAAAGGTAAACCGGAGCTGTTTCATGGCCTCTTATCAAACAGGTATCATCAGACAGAGATATCCCTAATGGAATATTTTCCAAAGTGTCTTTTTTAATAACGCGAATCACTTTTTTATTGTCAATTAATGCATCCAAAACTTTTAAAGGGACTTCGTGACGTTGTGCTTCTTGAATCAAATAATAATGGATGTCTCCTTCACAAGTCACAAAACTCCCGTTATCAATTTTAATAGCTGTTTGTTTTTCATTTAGAATCATAATTTTCAGTTTTACAAGTTAATACTATTAGGTAGATCATTCTTCTGCCATGCATTTTATTTAATTGCTTCTTATCCAAATTCTCATAATAAGTGGGCCAAGCAGGCATAGTAACCAGAACTAACGAAAGCGAATGTTCCTGACAATAAAATGCTATTTTATTTAAGTATTTCAAGATAATCCCGATTCTGTTTTGTATGACGACGTACTGCTTGTTCAACTAAACTCCTATCCCATGAGGCAGGTTTATTTCATAACGAATAATTCTTCCCCCACCCCAAAGAATCGCAGAGAATATCACTTTGGGATTGAAAAAGACTTTGTAGTTTTCCTGCATATACTGGTAAATGAAATAATTCAAAATTATATTTTGAAAAATCAGAATGATAAGGACAATCCATATATACCTTATATACAATAAGAAGGCCGCTGATATAACTACACAATGTTGTAAAAGCAATAAGAAGCAGGAAACACCAATCCCACCAACCATAAAACAAATAGCTAGCTACTACTAAGAATAAAATCTGACACTTTAACCGTTTAAAGACAAACCAGTAAAGTAGAAAAACAACAGGCAAAAAGAGAATAAATTCAAAAGAGTTGAATAACATATTTTACAGAATAAAATTCATAGATATTTTATCAATTGTCAATGTACTCCCATGGATAAGGATTATCCACCACATTCAGAAACTCTTCGATAGCTTCCTGTTGTTCAGTAGTAAGCGATGCAGCATCCCAGAAAGCAATAATAGCACGGCCTTCGTCAGCCAAAGGCTCATCAAATACCTCGCCATAGCAGGCAGTAAGCAAACGGAGTTTCAGCAACGAAGCAGGAAGAGCATCAAGAATATCCCAACAACGACCTAACACCTCCTGAACATGCTGCTGCTTCTCACCGTGGTCAATAAAAGAGGCACTATACCCCATCAGAAGAGCAAGACAGACATTCGCCTGTTCTTCAATGGTAGAACCCTTGGCACCGGAATCATACAAGGCAGTGGTCAGGCGGTAGACTTCACCGTTACGACGGGACAAGTCATCGCTATAGATGGGACTCCCGTCAACACCCAAATACATCAGCTCATGTGCTGCACGTTGAAGGGCAGCTGTTTCTGCAGAAAGAGACATAATTATTTTAATTTATGATTTCAGATTTATAATTTATCAACTGTCAACGACCAATCATTGATTATCAACAGCCAATTATTTGATTACTTCGATCAGGTCCGGATGGATGGTGGCCATGGCTACGGCAATGACGCCTTGTATCTCGACAACCACACGACGGTCACGGGCACCCTTCACTTTCAGAAAAATACCCTCCTGCCCCGCAAAGTCACCGCCGGTGACACGGACTTTCGTGCCTTTCGACAGGTTCAGTTCATCAGGCTGGAAATACAGGAGATGGTCGTTATAAGTGCCAGCTACGGCAATGAAGCGTTGCATCTCACTATCCGGGATGATTATCTTCTGTCCGCTGCGGGTATCGGTGATGTATTGCAGGTAACTCACCTGAGACTTCACACGTTTTACATCCGAAGGACGGGCATGAACAAAAATCAGGTTGTGGACAACAGGAACCAGAACCCGGACTTTCCTGCCTTTCTTCAGGCTGATCTTATATTGCATAGGGACAAAACAGCCCAGATTCTCCTTCTCAAGAAGACGCATGGCATCAGGCTCCCGACGGTAGGTGGCACGCATCGCATACCATAGTTCTGACTCATTTTCAGACCCTTTTTCAGTATCTTTTTCCGTTTCCATTGATGATTTTGTTCAGAAAAGGGTGTTCCCTCGGGGCTTTGACACCCGTATATACACCTGAGTTTCAATCATTTGCGAACACTTTATGTAAGATACGGCAAGCTTTGTGTTCCTCTTGCCCGTTGATTTTCCGTAGCTAGTCATTACCGTAATAAATGGCAGGTAAATAGCTATCAACGAATGGATTAAGAGCAATAATCGTCTTTTAATCGTTCGTTT
>UMIN01018899.1_pt1 | contig 25649 bp, 27 predicted proteins | sample 1965811 | NCBI WGS metagenome assembly UMIN01 (sample SAMEA4836123, study PRJEB28245) | human gut metagenome | biome: gut microbiome; material: fecal sample | place: Denmark | collected 2008
AGAGTTACAACAGAAAACTGCAAGATTAGGGGAATTAAATGTAATGCTTGATATGGATAAGAAAGAACATCCGATTTTAGATGTGGAGCCGGATGAAAGTGTGGAAGTGCAGACAACAAGAGAAAAGGTTGTGATGGAGCGATAAGAGATGTGGTGTCAGAGGACTGGCGCCACATACATAACTGATGGGGAAGAGAATGCCCCTTTTGTTTTTCATACTAATGCTAGAAAAAGATTTTTAGATATGGTATGATAAAAATGTGATAAAGTAGGTATAAATAGAATATAATACAGTTTAGATGAATTGAGTGATATGATGAATAAAAAACAAGCAGAGAAAAAGTTCCCTTCATATTTTGAAAATTTTGAAATACCTGAATGGGCACGAGAGCAAGAATTAGAAGTGTATCGAGCGTGTGCAACAGGTAGAGTAGATAAGGAATCTTTTTTGAATAGTTATGAAGAAAACGGATATAAAATTAGTATAAATGGTGATGCAACAGATCCACAGGAATATTCATTATCTACTTATCTGAAGTTTAAAGATGTAAAAAGGTTTATGAAAATGGATAGTCGCTATGGAGTTCCATTCGTAATAGCGAAGGGAATTACAAAGCCAATGCATGGAATTTGTTTAGAAACAAAAGAATGGAAGAAAAATTTGGGCATAAAATATAAAGGCTCTCATGTGGATTGGTGGTTATATGCAGATGCAGAACCACATAAAGAATTTGAGGTGATAGAAAATGAAGATTGAAAATGTATTCAGAAAAATTCCAGAGTTTTCTAATATTGTTTTGGATACAATTCTTTTTGAAAGTAAGTATCCAGTAATGTTTACATGTAAAAATAAAGGAGATTTGTATTTGTTCATTTGTTGTCTGGTAAGTGCTGAAAAAGTAGAATGGATAGGAAGTAAAACAACATATGATAATTTAATTGATCTTCTGGAGAATAAAATTACTATTCGAGATGCTTTTTTGAATATTACAGAAAATAAAATTATTATTGAGTATAATGGAAAAGAAACAGAGTATAAGATAGTGAAAGGAAACGATGTACCTGATAATTTATTACCTACTGCTGGCGAGTATATGGAAGCAGAAGAGGGAGAATATGTGGAAGAGATTGCTTTATTTAAGCAACAAAATGTAAATATTGAATATTTAATCAAGCCAAGAATTAGTAGATTTGTTGCCTTTCATTATAAAGGACATAGTGTGTTGCTAACAGATGATGATCTTCCAGTGGATTTAGATATGATGCAGTACAGAACGGAAAAAGTACATCAACAAAAAGTGCTTTTAGCGTAGTGAGGTGAGGTTATGAATAATTTTAAATTGAAAAAACATCATGTAAGAGAAGCCTCTTTTATTGAAAATAGAGAAAAAGAAAAGAAAAATAATATAGAGGTTGGCGTGGAAGGCGGAGTTTTAGTTCCGAAAGATTTTGAAAATAGTAAGTATGTGGCTGTTCAATTAAAATTGAATTTAGGAAGTCCAGAAGAAAGGTTTTATTTGACATTAGATACACTTTCTACTTTTGAAATAGAAAGAACAGGAAAAAATATTGAAATTAAAGAAGATGATGTTAAAACATTATGTTTCCCAGTTGCATTAACAGAGTTACGAAAAACAGTTAAAAAAGTTACAGAAGCGTATGGAATGCCAGCGTTAGAATTGCCGCCATTTGAAGAAGAAACAATAGAAGAATAAGTGATTAGTGAAGTCTTTATATAGCGGATGGTCTTAGCACAGATTACCCGCTATTTTTTTGTGAAAAGTATTCAATAATGTCAAGTTGGGGGAATATCATGAGAAATGCTATTAAAGAGTATATAGAATATAGTAGTGAAGAAAAAAATGATTTATGGAATACAGCTACATTTGTTTTTGATACGAATGTTTTTTTGAATTTGTATCGATATAGTAATAAGACTAGAAATCAATTGATAGAATCATTTGAATGCTTGAAGCCTCGAATTTGGATGCCCTATCAAGTTGCTTTAGAATTTTGTAAAGATAGGTATGATGTCATAGATGAAGTGAATAGGCGGTTTGAAAGCATAGAAGTTGAGGTTGATAATCTGGTAGATAGTTGGAGAAAAAAATTACACCTTGATGAAAATGACCAAGATATTGAGGAATTGTTAAAATGATAGGTATAATGAAAAATGGAATGATATTCCAGTTACTCCTTCTAGTACATATATTGTGATTAAATTTTCTTAAAGAGGTTCTTGATGAAAAAAAGGAAAACGAAATTATTTAAGATTACTATCGTAACTATTTTTGTTGCATTCTTTCTCATTATCTATACTAGCCCAGTGGTTTTTATGAGAGATGGGATGTTAACAAAAATGAAAGTTGATGATTTTAATCAACAATACAATCTAGGAAGAACAAATAGGCATAATGGTGAGTCGAGAAATATTTATATGTTTTATGCAGGAATAAAACAACCAGAAGTTTTTAAAGAAAGTAGATATGAAGACTGCTATGTAGAAAAAAAAGTATTTTTAAAAAAAATCGCCCCATGTATATATAAGTGGAAATCGGATTTTAATACTTCAGCTTATAGAATTTTAGTGGGAGACTATAAGTATTATTGTACAATTGTTACGAATTAGAAATAGGATGTAAAAGATAGAAGGTTAATATCTACTTGGATAGTAAAATTATTGCAAGCGTTTAGTTTTGGGGAGAGTTTAACGTACATTGAAACTAAGCGCTTGTTTCTATTATGGATATAATTTTGTATAATTTTTGATTAGGATATTATAAATGAATTGAGAAGAGAAAGGTCTTGCAGGTGCAGCATTTGGTCTGTTCAATGAATGGGAACAGGAATATACAAAAGAAAATGCTTATCTAACTGTGGTATCCGATGAAAATGATGCGTTTAAATTTGAAAATGTTCCATTTGGCGATTATGTAGTTGTGGAACTGGAAGCACCAGAAGGATATGTGAAGTCTGATGCAAGACATTTTGTGTCCGTAACTTATGATACACAGGTAATCGGCATCAAAGCAATCAACTATCTTATTGTAGGAAGTGTTCAGCTTACCAAAGTGGATGCAGAATATCCAGACAATAAATTGACAGGTGCGGTATTTGAAGTATTTGCTGATACCGACAAAGACGGTGCATTTGATGCGGAAAAGGATGAATGCCTTGGAACTCTTACAGAAATCAATGAGGGTATCTATGAAATGACAGGACTTCTCTATGGAAATTACTTTGTAAAAGAAAAGGCTGCTCCAGAAGGATTCTTGTTAGATGAAAATGTATACACAGTATCCATTGTGAATGACAAAGAAGTTGTGATGGTGGAAAATGAAGCAGGTGTTGGTTTCATGGATCAGCCAATAAAAGGTAAAGTAACTATTTTTAAGACAGATGATGAGTCTGGCGAAAAACTGGTAGGTGCAGGTTTCCGTATCTGTGATACAGAAGGAAATGCTGTAGCAGAAGGTTACACAGGAGAAGAGGGAACCGTATCTTTTGAACTTCGTTATGGGAAATATACGGTTGCTGAATTTGAAGCACCAAAGGGATATGTTTTGGATGAAGCACCATATTCATTTGAAGTAACGGAACATGGTCAGAAGATTTCCATTGATATGGCAAATACGAAGATTAAAGGTAAGATTGTAATCTCTAAAGTGGACGCAGATACAGAAGAACTCCTTCCAGATGCAGGATTCAGAATCTACGATGTAAATGGTGAGGTTATTCGTGAAGGCCGTACTAATAAGAACGGAAATGTAGAATTTGACTTAGAGTTCGGTACTTACTATTATCAGGAATTTGATGCACCAGAAGGTTATGAAGTAAATGATGAAAAGTATGAGTTCACCATTACCGAAGATGGACAGGTTGTATCTGTGATTATGACAAACAAAGCGATTCTGAAGGAAACTCCAGAGGAACCGGATGAGCCGAAAAAAGACATACCGACAGAAACTCCTAAGACACCAACATCTACAGAAGGTCCAAAGACTGGAGATGATGCAGATGTGGCATTATGGATGGTTCTTGCGGTACTTGCTGCGATAACAGGTGTAGGATTAACTGTATTTTCTGTGAAACGCAAGAAAAAAGATAAGGAAAAATAAAATGAAGAGACCATATGTGAGATGGGCTGCAATGATCTTGGCACTATTGTGTTTTAGCATTGCAGCTTATTTTTGTGGAAAGATTTATTACACGGAAAAAGAATATGCCGAAGGGGATGCGGTCTATGGAGACATCCTGGCAGATGTGGTCATTTCAGAAGAAGAGGTTCTGGGCGAAAGCTCAGAGCCGACTTCTGAAACAGGAGAGCAGTTGGAAGAAAAAGATGAGACTGTGCAGGCAGAGGAATCTCTTGTGCCGGAAATTGATTTTGTTTCTTTAAAAGAAATCAATGAGGATGTAATCGGCTGGCTGTATCTGCCGGATACCGTTATCAGTTATCCAGTAGTACAGGGAGAAGATAACAGTTATTATCTGAAACATTTGGTAGATGGAAGTTACAATGCCAATGGCAGTCTGTTTGTGGATTATCAGAACAAAATGGATTTTTCAGATGATAATACTCTGATTTACGGTCATCACATGGATAGTGGAAAGATGTTTGCAACTCTAGTGAAATATAAGAATCAGGAGTTTTATGATGCACACCCAGTAGCTTATTTCCTGACTGAGGAAAAAGATTACAAGATAGAAATTTTTTCTGGATATGTAACAACACATGATTCGGACAGTTATCTTCTGATGGCAGGTTCCAGAGAACAGACGATTGAGTGGATGAAAGAGATGTTCCATAACGCTGACTTTTTTGCAGATATAACGATTACGCCGGAGGATCATATCGTAACGTTTTCGACGTGTGATTATGAATTTCACGATGCGAGATATGTAGTGCATGGCAGACTGGTGGAAATAGCAGAAGGAGTTAGTGAGTAATATGGATTTTGAAAAATTTATCGAAGAAGTGAAAAGCAGAATTAAGGATTTTCTTCCTGAGAAATATGCAGATGCAGAGATTTATGTGCATGAGCAGAAGAAAATTAACAGGCAATATACAGGTTTGACGGTGGTTGGCAAGAATATTGCCAATCCTACAATCAACCTTGAAGCGTTTCATGAAGAGTACGAAAACGGCAAACTCATGGAAGATGTGCTTTATGATATTGGAAAGATTATTCGGATGGAGGGACCACAAGTGGATGTGAGTAGATTATCAGATTACGATAAGATAAAAGATCAGCTGTTCATTCGTGTATGTAACAGCAAAGAAAACAGAGGACTTTTAAAAAATGTACCTCATGTAGAAATTGAAGATATGGCGGTCACATGCCATATTTTGGTTTCAAAAGACCTAAGAGGTATTGCTTCAACTCCCGTTACAAATAATATGTTGAAGATGTATGGTATCAGAGAAGAACAGCTTTTTGACAATGCTTTGGAAAGCAGTCCGAAAGTTAATCCACCTGAAATCGTCAATATGGATGAGTTGTTGGCGGGAATGTATCGTGAGCAGTATGAAATGATGGGATATAACGAGGATGAAATTGCGGAGATGTTGGATGATATGCCTCATGCAGAAATCCCTATGGTAGTGGTAACAAACGAAGATAGAGTAAATGGAGCAACCACCATGTTTTATCCAGGCGTAATGGATGAAATCGGAGAAAAATTGGGCGGCAATTTCTTTGTGCTTCCATCTTCTCTCCATGAAACCATTGTTGTTCCAAACGATGGAAATATGGAATATAAAGCATTGCTTGCTATGGTTACGGAGATAAATGCAACGGAAGTCGACAAACAAGACAAACTTACGGATCAGGTGTATCATTATGATGTAACAGATAAGGTGTTTGAAAAAGCATCCAGATACGAGGACAGAAAACAGGAAAAAGATAAATCCCACGAAAAGAAATCTGTTTTGGAAAAACTGGAAGAGAAGAAAGATGAAGCAAAAGCAACGATTGGTACAAAGAAAACATCTTATCGTGATGCAGTTAGTTTATAAGATTGGAGGACATGACTATGAATAAAGCAAAAAACGTAGAAAGAATGACAGCCTATGTAAAAAAGGTGAATGCTTTGGTCGAAAAGAAGAAGCAGAATAAGAAATAAGGAGTGGAGAGGTAGCGAAAGCTGCCTCTTTTACATAGGATAGTAAAAGAGGATTATCTTCGTGAATAAATTAAAAAAAATTGTTAAAAATATTTGAAGCCAATTGCTTTTCAAGCAACTTCAATGTATAATTAGATTGCAAAAATGGTGGAAAAACATTGACTATTATTGATTAGAAATGTATAATAATTAGACTGTGCATATAATAGTTGATAAATGGGTAGATGTAATGAGGAGGTAGATTATGGCTAACACAGGAAGGAAGATTGGCGTTAATATCTTTACGTTAATGCAGAACGCTGGAATTAGTCGAGAAGATTTAGCTGAAAAGCTGAACTATTCATATAGAGATATGTGTAGAATTCTCGAAGGCAAGCTGATGCTACCACCTGCAGAAGTGAGAAAGATTGCAGAATTTTTTGGTAAAACAAAGCAAGAATTACTTCACTATGAAGCTGATAGATTTGTTCCAGAGTTGCAATATATGAAAGAATTTAGCGATACAAACAATTTAGACAAGATTTTGGACTTGTTGGATGAATATGTAGATTTAAAGGAAGCTATGTAATATGAGGCTGTACGGTTTTCGTGCAGCCTTTTCTTCTAGAGGTGGTATTATGGATTGGAAAGAAATTGACAAAGCTATTCAGAAAATTGTTTCTGATATAAAAGACAAATGCATTATTAAGAATGTGGCTATTAGGGATAATATTTTTGGCATATTAGAAGATAATTGCACAGTAATCTACTATCCATTAGAGAACGAGAAAAATCGTGGCTTTCATATCAAGAGAATCGTAAAAAATGAATTAGAAGATTTTGTGTATATAAATACAGCAAAACCGATTGCAGAACAGATTTTTGCTGCTGCACATGAATTTGGACATATTTTTGAAGTATCTGGGAAAGTTTGGAAGATGATGGGATATTCTGGATTTCCGACAGAAGAAGATGAAGAAAACATTACAAATAGATTCGCAGCAGAACTTCTCATGCCTGCCGAGGTATTCAAACAATCCTTTTTGGAAAACATGAAGGAAGTGGGAATAAAAAGCGGAAAGGTGAAAGTAGATGATCTGGTTCGTGTAATGGTAATGCAGATGAATGCGTTCATGGTTCCGTATGAAGCGGTCAGAAGAAGATTAGTAGAAATAGGACTCATGCAACAGAGTGCAGCAGATTTTTTGGAATCTAAGGAAGAAGAAATATTACATTTAGTAGAACTGCTGACTCAGTATCAAAATTCCTATCTGGAAAAGGGAACAGGAAGAAAGACCATTTCTGGAATTAGAGAATTAATAGAAGAGGCTGAAGCACGAGAAAACATAGATGATTTTTTAGTAAAAAGAATCAAAAGAGATTTAGAAATCGTAGATATGCCTGAATCAGATGAACTGGAGATTCATATAGGAGATAAGGACAATGAGTAAAAAAGAAGCAATAGTTGACACATGCTTTTTTAACAAGTTGTCTAATGATGGAAAAAACATTGAAGCTTTTAAAAAAGTATTAGTGGATTTAGATTACAAACCAGTCGTTCATCCATATATTGCAGAGAAAGAATTAGATGTATTCCCTCATTTTAATAAATTGGTAGAGGAAGGATTTATTCGGAAAGCGGAGTACAGCGAATTCATAGAAGATGAGGACGATGCTGAGTTGTATGAACAATATTTTCCAGAACTATATGAGGAAATGAGGGAATATCTCGAAATAAAAGGATCAAAAAAGCAAATTGAAAAGCTGGTAATACCAAAGGGTCAAACGATATACACATATCGTCGAGCTGGTATGAGTTTGGGAGACGTTCACATGATATTGATGGTCTTTTTTATGAGATTACCGATTATTCTTTCAGAGGATGGAGATATTGAATTTCTTCGTTCAGTTGCGAAGAGAAAAATATCGAGTGATTCCTACAATTTGGACATATACAATGTTATGGACTTAATTATGATGATTGCAAAAAAGGAAGATACTACATTTTCTAAAAAGGAATTGGAAAAAGTGGTGTTGGAGGTTAAGGAGAGAGCAAGATTATCCGAAGTCAAGCAAGTATGGAATGAGACCCATTCAAATGCATAATGACATATGAACAATAGGAATAAAATTGAATAGTAGTACATAGCAGTCATGCACTTATGGTGTGTGGCTGTTTTTTTTTGCCCAAAAAGAAAGGAGACAAGAGCATGAAATTAGTTTTAGCAGAGAAACCGTCTGTTGCCCAGAGTATTGCCAAAGTATTAGGAGCAAATGAACGCTGTGATGGCTATTTGGAGGGGAAGATTGCAAGTTATTCCATCGAAGAAAAAGACCCGAAAACACCAAACAGTTTTCGTACTTTGAGAATGCCCGCTGTGGTTGAGCGAGAAGTGATTCGCAGACAGCAGATTGTTGAAGCTCACAAAGAACTGTTGCTTGATAATTACGAGGACAATGGATATATCAGTTGTCAGCCGAATGGCAAACCACATGGTTTGTCCTCAATGAATACCGCATTAACAAGATTGTGTATGAGAAACGGATTGCCGAAAATTTCGGTGCATTCGTTAAGACATATGTTCGCAACCATTTTAATCGAACAGGGTGTGCCATTGGTCAAAATATCAGCTTTGTTAGGACACAGTTCGGTAAATACCACATTTGAATATTATTGCGATGTGATGGACGAAAATGAAAATATCATCTGCTTTATGAATGAGAAATATTCGGCATAGGGAAAAAGACTGTTAGGTATTGGCGTTCCAGTAACATTTGCTGAGAACGCCATAATTTTATATAGAAACAATTTTTAATTTGGAAAGGGGAGTTCAGAATGGGTCTTAATTTACATACACAGCAGTATGTGGAGTGGAAAGTTTACAATGTAACTTCTATCAAGAATAAGTACGGATTCAGGGTAAAACTGATTTTTCAAGATGGTAGTGATGTTACACAGCAAAAGAGTGGTTTTACATCGAAAAAGGCTGCGGAGCAGGCTCGTACAGAGATTATAGGTCAGCTATATTCAAACACTTATGTTGTATACGATAATGTAACCGTGGAGGACTTTCTGGAATTTTGGTTAGAAGATGTTATGCGTCCTGAAATGACAGATTCCTCTTACGTTGCTTACCGAAATGCGATTGTGAAACATATCAATCCGCATTTGGGAAATACAAAGCTGATAAAATTGAGTAGAGGAAATGTGCAGCAGCTATACAATAAAGAATTTAAGATTTCAGAATCTATTGTCAAATTGGTAAAAAACATAATGAATACGTCAATGGCGTATGCTTTGGATAAGAAAATGATTTCGGTCAATCCGGCAGAAGGTGTTGATTTGCCGAAGAAAAAAAAGAAAACAGAGTTTAGAACACGTCATATAGATGAGCAAAAGACATTAAATCTAAAGCAGGTCGAAATTCTTATAGAAGCTGCCAAGGAGACACCGATTTATTTGCAGGTGATGTTTGCTGTACTTATGGGTTTACGCCGCAGCGAAATAATTGGTGTGAAATATTCAGACATAGATTACATCAACAGAACGCTTCATGTAGAGCGTCAGTTAGGAAAAGTGCCAATGAGTAAAAAAGAGGATTTTAAGCCAAAGACCTATACAAAGCAGGAAATTGATGTGAAGACAGAATCCAGTAATAGAGTGATTCCGATACCAGATATTCTATTTGAAGCTATTATGGAAGAAAGGCAGAAATACGAGAAGAACCGAAAGAGAAGAATCAATGATACGAATCCATTTTTTGATGGAAATTATATTTGTTGCTCTACATACGGTAAGCCACGAAGCAAGGATTTTCATTGGAAATATTTCAAGCAAATATTACAGGAGAATGACTTGCCGGACATTCGTTGGCATGATCTGAGAGCTACGTATTGTACTATCTTACTGAAGAATGACTTCAATCCGAAAGCGGTATCGAAGCTGATGGGACATGCAAAGGAAATCATCACGATTGATGTGTATGGAGATAAGCAGGAAATCATTGAGGATTGTCTTGAAGTTCTTGAACCATTTATTGATGAAGTGATTCCAGAGGAAGAAGAGGAGTTTGATTTATCAGCTATGGATTATATGGATTCCGTGGCTTTGGAACTGGCAATATAAATTGTGAAAATTTTGTGTGAGACATATAGAGGTACTTGCGACCTCTATATTTTTTATTCTAATTGTGGTATACTATCATCGTGTGCCCTGACGAATCGTCCAAGTAGATTTAGGCAGTGTTGATATGTGTTACATAGTCGCAAAATCCAGTTTTGTGACCTAAATTCGTGTAAGCGCAAAAATTCAACACTCAACCAGATTTTTCAGGGAAAATTACACGAATAAATTTTGAAATTACACGAATTTGTGGCTGATAGTAATCATAACAAATGCGTGAAAAGAGGAGGAAAATCATGGATAAATTCATATTACACTCCGAATATAAACCAACTGGTGATCAGCCACAAGCGATTGAAGCTCTTGTAAAAGGGTTCAAAGAAGGCAATCAATGCCAGACTTTATTAGGAGTTACGGGCTCTGGTAAGACTTTTACCATGGCAAACGTCATTGAACAATTAAATAAACCAACACTCATAATCGCTCACAATAAAACCCTGGCAGCGCAGCTCTACGGGGAATTCAAGGAGTTCTTCCCGGAGAATGCAGTCGAATATTTTGTATCCTACTACGACTACTACCAGCCAGAGGCTTACGTCCCATCGTCCGACACCTACATTGCCAAGGACTCTTCCGTCAACGACGAAATTGACAAACTTCGGCTGTCGGCAACAGCCTCCCTCATTGAACGTCGGGATGTAATCATTATTTCCAGCGTGTCCTGCATTTATGGACTTGGTGAACCGGAGAATTTTGAAAAAATGATGGTATCACTGCGTCCGGGGATGGAAAAAGATCGTGATGAGGTGCTTAGACAGCTCATTGATATTCAATATGATAGAAATGAAATGGATTTTAAACGAGGTACTTTCCGAGTACATGGGGATGTGGTGGAAGTGATTCCGGCGAACGAAGCAGATATGGCAGTTCGTATTGAATTTTTTGGAGACGAGATTGACCGCATTACGAAAGTAGATGTGTTGACCGGAGAGATTAAAAGTGAACTAAGTCATGTGGCTATTTTCCCGGCGTCGCATTATGTAGTGGGAAAAGAAGATTTAGAGCGTGCGGTAAAGGCAATCGAGGAAGAGTTAGAAGAACAGATTAAATATTTCAAAAGTGAAGGTAAACTTCTGGAAGCACAGCGAATTTCTGAGCGGACAAACTTCGATATTGAGATGATGAGAGAAACCGGATTTTGTTCGGGAATTGAGAACTATTCCAGACATTTGACGGGATCAGAGGCAGGACAGCCTCCGCGGACACTTCTTGACTATTTTCCGGATGATTTTATTATGATGATTGATGAATCACATAAGACAGTGCCGCAGGTGGGAGGCATGTATCACGGAGACCAGTCAAGAAAACATACATTAGTGGATTACGGTTTCCGCCTTCCTTCAGCGCTTGATAACCGCCCACTCAGTTTTGATGAATTTGGGCAGAAGATCGATCAAGTACTGTTTGTGTCAGCAACACCGGGACCTTACGAGGCAGAACACGAACTTCTGCGGGCAGAGCAGGTGATCCGTCCGACGGGACTGTTAGATCCGGAGGTGGAAGTGCGTCCGGTAGAAGGTCAGATTGATGATTTGATCGGTGAAGTGAATAAAGAAGTTGCCAAGAAAAATAAGATTTTAATTACAACCTTGACAAAACGGATGGCAGAAGATTTGACCGATTATATGAGGGAACTCGGAATTCGTGTCAGATATCTTCACTCGGATATTGATACGTTGGAGCGTACGGAGATTGTAAGAGACATGCGTCTGGATGTGTTTGATGTTCTGGTAGGAATCAATCTTTTGAGAGAAGGATTGGATATACCGGAGATTACATTGGTAGCAATTTTGGATGCTGATAAAGAAGGGTTCCTTCGTTCCGAGACTTCTCTCATTCAGACCATCGGACGTGCTGCGCGTAATGCAGAAGGTCATGTCATCATGTATGCAGACGTGATGACAGATTCTATGAAGCAGGCGATTGAAGAGACAGAGAGAAGGCGTAAAGTACAGATGGCTTATAACAAAGCGCATGGAATTACGCCACAGACTATTAAGAAAAGTGTAAGAGATCTGATTGCTGTCTCGAAGAAGGTGGCAGCAGAGGAAGTTCGAATGGAGAAAGATCCGGAATCTATGAGCGAAAAAGAACTGGAGAAATTGGCAAAGGAATTGACGAAGCAGATGAAGAAAGCTGCAGCTGAGTTGAATTTTGAGGCGGCGGCTGAGCTGCGTGATAAATTAGTTGAGATTAAGAGGATGATGAAAGAGTAGATAACGAAGGGAACGAAGTAGTAGAAGTATGATAGAAAAAGAGTTAAAAAAAGAGGCAGAAAAGACAGATATCAAAAAACAATATATTAAGATCAGAGGAGCAAATGAGCATAATCTGAAAAATGTAGATCTTGATATTCCCCGCAATGAGCTGGTAGTGTTGACAGGATTAAGCGGTTCCGGAAAATCCTCCTTGGCATTCGATACAATTTATGCGGAAGGGCAGAGAAGATATATGGAATCATTATCGTCCTACGCAAGACAATTTTTAGGACAGATGGAGAAGCCGGATGTGGAGAGCATTGAAGGCTTATCACCGGCTATTTCTATTGATCAGAAATCAACAAACCGGAATCCCCGGTCTACCGTAGGAACCGTAACAGAAATCTATGATTATTTTCGTCTTCTATATGCGAGAATAGGTATTCCGCATTGTCCGAAATGCGGAAAAGAGATTAAGAAACAAACAGTAGATCAGATGGTAGATCAGATCATGGCATTGCCGGAGAGAACGAAGATCCAGCTTCTGGCTCCGGTAGTGCGAGGAAGAAAAGGTCGTCATGAGAAGCTTCTGGAACAGGCAAAGAAAAGCGGCTATGTGAGAGTACGCATAGATGGAAATTTATACGAATTATCTGAGGAAATAACGTTAGATAAAAATATTAAGCATAATATAGAGATTATCGTAGACCGTCTCGTTGTAAAACCGGGAATTGAAAAGCGCCTGACAGATTCCATTGAAAATGTACTTCATTTGGCAGAGGGGCTTATGACGGTAGATGTGATTGATGGAGAGCCGATTAATTTCAGCCAAAGCTTTTCCTGTCCGGATTGCGGAATCAGCATTGATGAGATTGAGCCGAGAAGTTTCTCTTTTAACAATCCATTCGGTGCATGTCCGGAGTGTTTTGGACTTGGCTATAAGATGGAGTTTGATATTGACTTGATGATTCCGGATAAAAGTCTGAGTATCTCCGAGGGCGCGATTACTGTGATGGGCTGGCAGTCCTGCACAGATAAAAAAAGCTTTACGTATGCAATCCTGAGCGCGCTGAGCAAGGAATATAAGTTTTCTCTTGATACACCGTTCGAAAAATATCCGAAAAAAATACAGGATATTTTAATCCATGGGACCGGAGGAAAGGAAGTAAAAGTACATTATCAAGGACAGCGCGGAGAAGGTGTCTATGATGTGGCATTCGAAGGTTTGGTAAGAAATGTAGAGCGGCGATATCGTGAGACTGGCTCTGAGACAATGAAAGCAGAATATGAAGAATTTATGCGTATCACGCCGTGTCACGAATGTGGAGGACAGCGCTTAAAGCCGGAAGCGCTTGCAGTAACAGTAGGTGGAAAAAATATTGCGGAAGTTACAGAAATGTCCATTGAGGAACTTCAGCATTTTCTTGAAAAATTAGAGCTTACAAAACAACAAAATCTGATCGGAGGACAGATTTTAAAAGAAATACGTGCAAGGATTCGGTTTTTGATGGATGTAGGTCTGGATTATTTGACGTTGGGAAGAGCAACCGGTTCCTTATCCGGCGGAGAAGCACAGAGAATCCGTCTGGCAACCCAGATTGGTTCCGGTTTAGTGGGAGTAGCTTATATTTTAGATGAACCAAGTATCGGGCTTCATCAGCGCGATAATGACAAGCTTCTTGGGACATTGAAACATTTAAGGGATCTTGGAAATTCCGTACTTGTAGTAGAACATGACGAAGATACCATGCGGGAAGCGGATTATATCGTAGACATTGGTCCCGGAGCCGGAGAGCATGGCGGAGAAGTGGTAGCTGTGGGAAATTCAGAAGAAATCATGGCAAATCCAGCTTCCATAACAGGAGCTTATTTAAGTGGGAAAGTGAAGATTCCGGTGCCGGAAATGAGAAAAGAACCGACAGGATGGCTGGAAATTAAGGGAGCCAAAGAAAATAACTTGAAAAATGTGGACGTAAAAATCCCTCTTGGAATTATGACTTGTATTACAGGTGTGTCCGGATCGGGGAAAAGTTCTCTGATTAATGAAATTTTATATAAACGGTTAGCAAGAGACTTAAATCGTGCGCGGGTAATTCCGGGAAAGCATAAAGAAATCAAAGGGATTGAACAGCTTGATAAGGTAATTGCGATCGATCAGTCGCCAATCGGAAGAACGCCGAGATCCAATCCGGCTACCTATACGGGAGTCTTTGATCTGATTCGTGATCTTTTTGCCTCTACGCCGGATGCAAAAGCGAGAGGATATAAGAAAGGTCGCTTTAGTTTTAATGTCAAGGGCGGGCGGTGTGAAGCCTGCAGCGGCGATGGTATTTTGAAGATTGAGATGCATTTCCTTCCGGATGTATATGTGCCTTGTGAGGTTTGTCACGGAAAGAGGTATAATCGGGAAACATTGGAGGTAAAATACAAGGGGAAGAGCATTTATGATGTGTTGAATATGACAGTGGAAGAAGCGCTTCATTTCTTTGAAAATGTGCCAAGTATTCGAAGAAAAATGGAGACACTGTATGATGTGGGATTATCCTATATTCGCCTTGGGCAGCCATCTACCCAGCTTTCCGGAGGAGAAGCGCAGCGTATCAAACTTGCTACAGAATTAAGCAAAAGAAGTACGGGGAGAACGATTTACATCTTGGACGAGCCGACCACAGGACTTCATTTTGCAGATGTGCATAAATTAACAGAGATTTTGAAACGACTTTCCGCGGATGGAAATACGGTCGTTGTGATTGAACATAACTTAGATGTGATTAAGACCGCAGATTATATCATTGATATGGGACCGGAAGGTGGTGACAAAGGAGGTACGGTTATCGCCAAAGGAACACCGGAAGAGGTGGCAGAAAGTCCGGTGTCCTACACAGGAAAATATATTAAGAAGATGCTTGACAAATAAGAACGAACTTCGACACGAGCCCTGGATACTTCACAAAGAATTAAGGAAAAAGGGGTTTCCATTTACAGGGAATTTGATTATAATGATACGTGCATTATAACAAATGATAATAAGATTAATTGAAATAGATGGAAAGAACAGGAAGGGAGACTGAATATGTCGGTAGATATCGGGATTGATCTGGGAACCGCCAGTATTCTTGTATATGTAAAAGGTAAAGGCGTTATCTTAAAAGAACCGTCTGTTGTGGCAATTGACAGAGATAGTAATGCGATCAAAGCCATTGGTGAAGAAGCAAGACTTATGTTAGGGAGAACACCCGGCAATATTGTGGCGGTGCGTCCACTTCGTCAGGGAGTGATCTCTGACTATACTGTGACAGAGAAAATGATCAAATATTTTGTGCAGAAATCACTCGGTAAACGCATGTTTAAGAAGCCGAGAATCAGTATTTGCGTGCCAAGCGGCGTAACCGAAGTGGAGCGCAAAGCGGTTGAGGAAGCCACATACGCTGCAGGAGCAAGAGATGTACATCTGATTGAAGAGCCTGTGGCAGCAGCAATCGGCGCAGGGATTGATATCTCCAAACCGTGTGGAAATATGATCGTGGATATCGGAGGAGGAACCTCTGATATAGCAGTCATTTCCCTTGGCGGAACAGTAGTGAATACATCTGTAAAAATTGCAGGTGATGATTTTGATGAAGCTATTGTCCGTTATATGAGAAAAAAGCATAATCTTCTGATCGGGGAGCGTACAGCAGAAGATATCAAGATTAAGATCGGGACAACATATCAGTTGATCGAAGACGAAGTGATCGAAGTCAGAGGAAGAAATTTAGTGACGGGATTACCTAAGACGGTAACAGTGACTTCCTCAGAAACAGAAGAAGCGCTTCGGGAGACAACGGGACAGATTGTGGAAGCGGTCATCGGTGTTCTGGAACGCACACCGCCGGAGCTGTCAGCAGATATTTTGGAGCGGGGAATTGTACTGACCGGCGGCGGAGCCATGCTTCGGGGATTGGAAGAGATGATAGAAGAACGAACAGGAATTAATACGATGACTGCCGAAGAACCAATGAAAGTAGTTGCCATTGGCACCGGCCAATATGTAGAATTCATGGGGAACAGCAGAGAATAAAATTCATGGAAACAATCAAAGGATATGTAGAGCACATTGTATATCGGAATGAAGATAACGGATATACAGTATTTAATTTGAATAACGATGACGGAGAGCTTACCTGTGTGGGAAAGTTCCACTTTATTGAAGAGGGTGAACTGTTGGAACTGACCGGGGAATATACGATGCATAAATTGTACGGAACCCAGCTTCAAGTAGAATCTTCAAAGGTATGTGCACCGGAAGATCTTGTATCCATCGAACGGTATCTCGGATCCGGAGCGATTAAAGGAATCGGGACAGCGTTGGCAGGCAGGATCGTTAAAAAATTTAAAGAAGATACTTTTCGAATCATAGAAGAAGAGCCGGAACGACTGGCAGAGATTAAAGGAATCAGCGAGCGCAAAGCGAGAGAAATCGCGCTTCAGGTAGAAGAGAAGAAGGAGATGCGGGAAGCAATGATCTACCTTCAAAAATATGGGATTTCGATTGCGCTGGCAGCTAAGATTTATCAGCACTATGGTCAGAATGTATATCGGGTGATTGAAGAAAACCCATATCAGATTGCGGATCATGTGGCGGGTGTCGGCTTTAAAACAGCGGATGAAATTGCACAGAAAGTGGGAATCCATACGGATTCGGATTTTCGAATCCGCAGCGGTATCTTTTATACCTTGCTTCAAAGCGTAGGCGAAGGGCATATTTATTTGAAGCAGGAAACGCTTCTTTATCGTGCGGGTGAACTCTTAGGCGTCCAGATTGAGCATGTAGAGAAATATCTTATGGATCTGGCCATGGAGAAGAAGATTGTACTAAAAAATGAGGCAGACGGTGTCCGTGTATACGCATCCCACTATTATTACATGGAATTGAATACGGCAAGAATGCTGCATGATCTAAATGTACATGAAGAGATTGCGGATGTGGTATTACTTCATAGACTTCATGAAATAGAGCAGAATACGGGAATGGTTCTGGACGAAATGCAGAAAAAAGCGGTGATGGAAGCGGCACGCCATGGAATTATGGTTCTTACCGGCGGACCGGGAACCGGAAAAACGACAACCATCAATGCAATGATTCACTTCTTCGAAAACGAAGGGATGGACATTTTTCTCGCCGCACCGACAGGGAGAGCGGCAAAGCGGATGACCGAAACAACCGGATGTGAAGCGCAGACCATTCACCGTTTGTTGGAAGTGAACGGTAATCCGGAAGAAGAAGGACCTTCCGGTTTCACGAGAAATGAGGAAAATCCACTGGAAGCGGATGTGATTATTATTGACGAAATGTCTATGGTAGATCTCCCGCTGATGTATGCGCTTCTTGGAGCTATCGTACCGGGTACAAGACTGGTTCTGGTCGGGGACCGCAACCAATTGCCGAGTGTAGGGCCGGGCAGCGTATTAAAAGACATTATTGACTCCGATTGTTTTCCGGTTGTTATGCTCAGTAAAATCTTTCGTCAGGCGGAAGAAAGCGATATTGTAGTAAATGCGCATAAGATCAACCGGGGAGAAGCGGTTGTTCTGGATAATAAGAGCAGAGACTTTTTCTTTTTGAAACGACAAGATCCAAATATGATTATCAGCAATGTGATTACGCTGGTGCAGCAGAAGATGCCCAAATACGTAAATGCAAGACCTTATGATATTCAGGTGCTCACACCTATGCGCAAGGGATTGCTTGGGGTGGAACGGTTAAATCGTATCTTGCAGGAATACCTGAATCCCCCGGCAAAAGATAAAAAGGAAAAAGAATACGGAGAACGGTTGTTCCGAGAAGGTGATAAAGTCATGCAGATCAAAAACAACTATCAGTTGGAATGGGAAGTGACGACCAGATACGGAATGACGGTAGATAAAGGTCTTGGAATCTTCAATGGTGATATGGGAATAATCGGCGAGATTAATACTTACGAAGAGACCGTGACCGTGGAATTTGATGAGAAGAGAAAAGTCAAGTATCCATTTACGTTGTTGGATGAATTAGAGCTTGCCTATGCCATTACAATACATAAGGCTCAGGGAAGTGAATATCCGGCAGTGGTGATCCCGCTGTTACAGGGACCGCGGCAATTGTATAACAGGAATCTTTTGTATACGGCAGTAACAAGAGCAAAGAAATGTGTGACATTGGTGGGGAGTGACACAGTATTTCAGGAAATGATCCGTAATACACAGGAACAGGATCGAAATACCAGTTTGGCAGAGCGAATCCGCGAATTGTTGTTGTGATAAAAAGAGAGAAAAATTTAATTATACAGACTTTAAAGAATCTATTATGGCCGGAGGTGTGTCCGTTTTGTGGAAACGTTCATCGGGACGGAACATGTCCGGCATGTCAGAACAAATTGGAAGAATTGTTTATCAGAGAACCGAGGTGCATGCAGTGCGGCAAACCTGTTCGCAATATAGAACAGGAGTATTGCTATGACTGTGCACATACACGTCATTATTATGATCAGGGGAGAGCGGTGTGGCTTCACCGAGATCCGGTCAAACAGTCTATTTATCAATTCAAATACCACAATCAGAGAGAATACGGAACATATTATGCAAGAGAAATGGAGAGGCTCTGTGGAGATTTTATCCGTAAGATCAATCCGGAGGTGCTGCTTCCGGTGCCGCTGCATCGCAGAAAACGTCGGAAGAGAGGATATAATCAGGCGCAAATTCTGGCACAGGAATTAGGAGAGAGAATGGGAATTCCGGTAGAAACGCAGTTGTTAGTGCGAGTGAAAAATACACGCCCTCAGAAAAAGCAGGATCACCGGATGCGAAAGGAAAATCTGAGGCATGCTTTTGCACTACGGTATCGGATTCGTAGCGTCAGAAGTGTGCTGATCATCGATGACATTTACACAACGGGAAATACGGTCGATCAAATCGCAAGAATCCTGAAAGAAGCAGGTGTGGAAAAAGTTTATTTTTTAACTATAAGTATTGGACAAGGAAACTGATATTTGTTATACTGAAAATGACGTTTAAAAGTTGAAACATATTGCTTGAGGTGGATAATGTTAGATGAAAAGAGAGTAAAATTAATGACCAAACTTGCGTTGTATGAAGAAACGCAAGGAAAAGATGATTTCAAGGTCAGCGGATATTATAGAAAAGATTATGTTGGAATGCATATGATCTGTACTTTTTTATGGGTGACGATAGGATATGTGTGTTTGGCCGGTTTGCTGGCACTTGCCGGAATGGATGCGATCATCTCCAAAATGTCTGTGGGATTTTTGATCACACTTATGATCGTGGCTGTCGCAGGTTATTTCATACTTTTGATTTTGTTTTTATCACTGACGAGTCGTATTTACAATAAAAAGCATCAGCATGCACGTAACAGAGTGAAGATGTATAACCATGATTTGATCAAATTACTTAAGATGTATGAAAAGGAGAAAAGGTAGAATGGATAATTTATTCATGATAAGAGAGAAAATCAGAGAACTGTATGCAAGTCATTCCAAAATTTTTGACAAGGCGCTCCAGTTTGTTGTTGCATTTCTCACATTTTATATGATCAACAGCAATGTAGGATTTATGAAGATGGCTGCTTCACCGTTGGTGACACTGGCTCTTTCGGTGATCTGTACATTCCTTCCGATGACACTGACTGTCATTGCAGCGTCTGTGCTTATGCTTGCGCATATGTTTTCAGTGTCCCTGAGTGTATTTATAGTGACCGCGCTTGTATTGTTGATCATGTATATTTTCTATTTTCGACTGGCGCCGAAGATGGCACTTGCACTTTTGCTGACTCCCATCGCTTTTATGTTGAAAATACCATATGTGATTCCGGTTGCATACGGACTGATGTCTGTTCCGGTTTCTCTTGTGGCAATCAGCTGTGGAACAATCATCTATTATATTATGCAGTATGTGAAAAAAGCAGCGCCTGGTCTGGATGGAAAGGGCGGTGCAGGATTACTTGCAGAAATCACAGCTTATCTGAAACAAGTGTTCCAGAATAAGGAAATGTGGATTACCGTTATCGCTTTTATCATTTGTCTTCTTGTTGTATATACACTTCGTCGTCAGGCGATGGATTACGCATGGAAGGTGGCAACGGCAGCCGGAGTAGTTGTTAATATTGTAGTTATTGCGGCTGGTGGAATCGCAATGGGAGTACATACATCATATGGTCTTTTGTTTGCCGGTAATATCGCTGCTGCTGTTGTGGGACTGATCCTTGAACTGTTCTTTTTCGCCGTGGATTATGCAAAAAGTGAGAATCTGCAGTTTGAAGATGATGAATACTATTATTATGTGAAGGCAATTCCAAAACTGTCAGTTGCGTCTACGGAAAAGACAGTGAAGAAAATTAATGAACGTCAAGAGACAGAGATTATTGATACAGCGGATGTAAGAAGAAAAAATCAGCGTCCGGAACGTGCACCAAAACGCGGAAGAGGCGGCGAGGTGCCGAAAAAACGTCCGGAAGCAAAAAAAGCTCCAAAAGCAAGAAAACACGACATTAACGAAGTGAATAAGATGCTTTTGACACAGAGCTTAAAACAGGATCTGAATATCAGAGATTAAAAAATCATGGATATCAGAGATTAAGAATAAGAGACATAGAAAAGGAGGTGGCAAAAATGGAACAGCGAATTTCGCAATTTTTACAAAATTATGTTGCAGAAGTATATTTTCCGAATATCCGTGTGACGGATATTGTAGAAATCTTGTTTCTTGCTTTTTTAATCTATCAGCTGATGATCTGGATTAAAAATACGAAGGCATGGATGCTGTTAAAAGGAATTGGTGTTTTGGCTGTTGTTATTTTTGCTGCTGCAATTTTTCAGATGCATACGATTCTGTTTATTGCCCGTAATGCAGTGACCGTTATGGCAACAGCAGCAATAGTGGTATTTCAACCTGAGCTTCGAAGAGCATTAGAGAAACTTGGAGAAAAGAAGTTCTTCACATCGGTGGTCCCGTTTGAAACATCTAAGGATCGCTCCAGATTCAGTGAAGATACCATAGACAGCATCGTAGATGCAGCATATAACATGGGAAGAGTGAAGACGGGAGCCTTGATCGTAATTGAGCAGGCAATCCGATTGACCGAATATGAGAGCACAGGAATCCATATGGATTGTATTGTATCCATGCAGGTGCTGATGAATATATTTGAACATAATACACCGCTGCATGACGGAGCAATCATTGTCCGCGGAGACAGAATCGTTTCAGCGACCTGTTATCTCCCGCTTTCTGATAATATGGGACTTAGCAAAGAACTTGGTACAAGACACCGTGCGGCTGTCGGTATGAGTGAAGTAAGTGATGCGTTGATCGTAGTAGTATCAGAGGAGACAGGAGCAGTTTCCATTGCCCAGAGCGGAAGATTGAAAAGAGATGTTTCCCGGGAAGAACTTCGCGAAGCGCTTGTAAATATACAGAACAGCAAACCGGAGTTAAAGAAATGGAGATTTTTACGGAAAGGAAGGCGCGCAGATGAAAGAAAGACTAATGAATAATATTGGTCTTAAGATATTGGCCTTTCTTATAGCAGGTTTATTATGGCTTACAGTGGTCAATATTGATAACCCGATTACAGACCAGACTTATAAGAATATTCCGGTGTCTGTGATCAATGCAGAAGTGCTTGCATCCGAAGAGACACCAAAAACTTATCAGATTGTAGACGATACTCAGACGGTAGACGTAACAGTTAAAGCAAAACGATCTGTGCTCAGCAAGATTGAAGCAAAAGATATCGTTGCTGTGGCAGATATGAAGGAATTAACCTTGAATACACAGATACCGATCCAGGTGACAGTAAAAGGGCATGAGTATAAGGAAGCATATTCCAATCCGAGAAATCTTCAAATCAAATTAGAAGATGAAGAGACGAAGAAATTCCCGATCGTGCCGAAGACAACCGGTACCGTGCGTGATGGATATGTCCTCGGAAGTGTGACTGCGGTTCCGGAACAAGTGTCTATCCGTGGACCAAAATCCGTTGTTGAGACTATCAGCAAAGTAGAAGCGAAAGTTAACGTATCCGGTCTTTCACAGGATATACTTATGAAATCAGAACTGAAGCTTTATGATCAGGACAATGAAGAGATCGATCAGTCGCTTCTGAGCAACAATCTGGGAACAGAAGGCGTCAGCATTAATATAGAACTGTTCCGGACAAAAAAGATACCGCTGGAATTTGATACTTCTCGGATTCGGGCGGCAGACGGCTACGAATTTTCAAAGATTACATATGAACCTCAGGAAATCAGTATTTCCGGCGAACAGAGGATATTGAAAACAGTAGATAAAATCGAAATTCCGGCTTCGGCTCTCGAAATGGATGATATTAAAGAGAAGACAGAGAAAGTAGTCGATATATCATCTTATCTGCCGGAAGAGATAGAGTTGGCGGATGAAAATGCAGGCTCCGTTGTAGTGACAGTGTTTGTAGAGAAGGACGGTGCAAAAACTTTTGAGATTACACCGGGAACGATTACGGTAGATAATCTGGCCAAAGGTCTGGTACTTGACTATAAAACGGCTGATGCCCTGGAAGTACAGGTGCGGGGACCTAAGGACGCATTAGAAGGGATTAAGATAAACGAATGTGTAAGTATTGATCTGAAAGATTACGTTGAGCCTGGAATCTATGATGTTCCGGTCACAGTAAAGCTTCCGGAACATTGTACATTGGAAAAGTCGGTGACAGTATCGATAGAATTAAAGGAATTAGAGACACATCAATAAAAACAGGACGGTAGAGAGTATGATTAGGCGTGAAGTGGCAATCAAGAATCCCACAGGACTCCATCTTAGACCTGCCGGAATCTTCTGTAACACGGCAAGTTATTATAAGTGCAGTGTTGCGTTTCAGTACGGCAACACAACAGCAAATGCCAAGAGTGTGCTCAGTGTGCTGGGAGCTTGTATTAAGTCAGGCGATGTCATCACACTGATCTGTGAAGGAGAAGACGAGGAAGAAGCGATGGAAGCCATGATCAAAGCGATCGATGATGGGCTTGGAGAGTGAGAAATGAGGCGGAGTTTTATAACTTCGCCTTTTTTGAAAAATAAGGAGATAAAATATGGAATACAGAGATCAATTGAAGTATATCAAATCTCATCATACGACCGGAGGAGAGCAGAGACCGGAACGGAATAGAGGCAAAAAACCTGCAAAGCCAAGCTTCCTGAATCGAGTCCTTCTTTTTGTACAGGCAGTATCAGCAGTTGTATTATTTGGCAGCATGGCAATACTTGGTATTCTTCCGATGAAATATATGGCAGGGTTACTTGTTCTGCTTGCGTTACTTCTGTTGGTTGTGAAGAGAAAGCAGAAAAGAGCTTTAAGGAGCAGAAAGAAAAGATCTTCGGGGAAAGGACTGGCGATATCTGTCAGTGCAATCTGCCTTTTTCTCAGCTTTTACTGTCTGAAGGTAAACGGTGCTTTAGATAAAATTGCAATCGGTGAGGAAAGCGGGAAATACGAAGAAGCTCATGCCCGAAATGTAACAGAAGAACCGTTTCATGTATACATTAGCGGAATTGATGTGTATGGCGATATCAAGAAGGAAAGCCGCAGTGATGTGAATCTGATTGCCACAGTAAATCCAAAAACACATAAAATTCTTCTTACAACAACACCGAGAGACTACTATGTTCCAATCCCGGGCGTATCGGACGGACAGAGAGACAAACTGACCCATGCAGGAATCTATGGAATCGATACTTCGATTGCGACATTAGAAGAATTATACGATATTGACATTCCGTTTTATGTGCGAGTGAATTTTACCTCAGTGGAAGAGATCGTAGATGTCATGGGAGGCGTGGATGTAGAGTCGGAATTGGCATTTACAACCGGAGAAGAAGCGGGTGCAATTGTAGAAGTAAAACAAGGAAAGAACCACTTCACCGGAAAAGAAGCGCTTGCATTCGTCAGAGAGCGAAAAGCACTGGCAGAGGGAGATAATCAGAGAGGAAAAAATCAGCAGGCACTTCTTACCGGGCTGATTCGAAGCACCATGTCACCGAAGATATTGATTCACGCCAATGGCATGATCAACAGCGTGGCAGGAAATGCAGATACGAACATGTCGGAAAAGCAGATGAAAGCGTTGATTCGTATGCAGCTTGATACTTTGGCAGGATGGGACATTGAATCCATTGCCGCAGTCGGAGACAGCAGCGGCAAGAGAAGATGTTATTCTTATAAAGGCGGACCACTGTATGTCACTGTGCCAAGTGAAAGCTCCGTAGAAGAGATTAAAGAGAAAATGCGTCATGTATGTCAATAGATGATGAGCAGCTTTCTTGTTAAGCCACTTCGGCAATAAAAAATTCCGGCAGGAAATAAATGTTTGAAATCATTTACTTCCTGCCGGATATTTTTTGAAATATTTATTCGTTATTTTCTTCCGTGATATTTCTCCTCACAGTATTGGCAGCGATAGATTTCGTTCTCAGGATCGGTAAGAACGAAAACGTGATCCAATTCCTGCTCGATAGAAGTGATACATCTCGGATTTTTGCAGCGGATTACATTTGTGATCTTTTTCGGGAGGCTGAGCGCTTTTTTATCTACAACCTGAGAGTTTTTAATAATATTGACAGTGATGTTATGGTCAATGAATCCAAGGATATCAAGATCCATGAAGTCAATCGGGCACTCGATTTTCATAATGTCTTTTTTGCCCATCTTGCTGCTCTTTGCATTTTTGATGATTGCAACACAGCAGTCAAGCTTATCAAGATGCAGATATTTATATATTTCCATGCTTCGGCCTGCCTGGATGTGATCCAGTACAAACCCTTCTTCAATCTTTCCAACGTTTAATGTATTATTCACCATGAATATGTACTCCTTTCTCTATCCGTGTTAGACTTCAATTTCAAGCAGCGTAAGAATCAGTGCCATCCGGATATAAACACCATATTGTGCCTGTTTGAAATAGGCTGCTCTCGGGTCATCATCTACTTCTACGGAGATCTCATTTACACGAGGAAGAGGGTGAAGCACATACATGTCCTTAGGTGCCAGTTCCATCTTCTTCGCGTCTAAAATGTAGAAGTCCTTCATGCGGACATAGTCTTCCTCGTTGAAGAAGCGCTCTTTCTGTACACGTGTCATGTAGAGAAGGTCAAGC
>UMIN01012029.1_pt1 | contig 25438 bp, 17 predicted proteins | sample 1965811 | NCBI WGS metagenome assembly UMIN01 (sample SAMEA4836123, study PRJEB28245) | human gut metagenome | biome: gut microbiome; material: fecal sample | place: Denmark | collected 2008
CACGGTGACATTGCTGAGACTGGAATAGACCGTCCGCGCAATCTTCAGCCAGAACTGCACCAGCCGGACGTTCTGGCCGCTGCTGCCCTGGCGCAGGGCGGTGCCGGGGTAGGCGTTGGGGGTGCCGTTGTCGGACTGGATGCTGCGGAACTGGTCGTACAGCTCGGTCCATGTGGTGAGGCCCACGATGCCGTCCACCGTCAGGCCGTAGAGCCGCTGGAACGCCCGGACAGCCGCCGCTGTGCCGCTGCCGTAGACGCCGTCCACCGTGACAGAGGGGATGCTGCTTTCATACTGAGCCAGCGTACTCAGCCAGAACTGCATCTGCTCTACCTCACTGCCGGTGGAGCCCTGTTTGAGGACGCTGCTGCCGAAGTTCCATGAGCTGTCCGGGAGGGTGCCGCTGAATGTCTCGCCTTCACTGGTCAGCTCGGCGAGGTCCTTCACCGAGACATAGATATAGCTGATCTTATACCAGGTGCTGCGGCCCACCACGCCGTCGGCGGTGAGGTTGAACTGCTTCTGGAACTTTTTGACCGTCTCGGTCATCTTGCGACCGAAGATGCCGTCCACCGTCAGCAGGCCGAGGAAGGGATAGTCTTTGGTGATGCGGTTGAGCTGCCGCTGCAGGGTGAACACCGCCGCTCCGGTGCTGCCCTGCCGCAGAGGGCTTCCGGGGTAGCTCTGGGGGATGGACTGGATGTTGTTGGTGCGGATGATCTCGATGTTGCTGCCATAGTAGTATTTGAGAATGCTCAGTGCGCTGCGGCCCTGATTGGCCAGCGTGACGGTCCCCCACTGCTTGAGGCCGGGGCAGGTGACGGATTTTCCGTCGCAGTACTCGGCGTAGTAGGGGTTCACGGTGCCGGTCTTGCGGATATAGGTGTTGAAGATGTCGTCCGTCAGCCGCACCATGACGTCGAACACCGTCCGGCCATGGACGTAGTATTGGTCGTAGCTGGTGGAGTTGGTGATGTTGAAACTGTAGCCCTTGCTGGGGTACCACTCGGTGTAGATGCGGTTGAGAGCCAGCGAGATCTGGCAGTGGATGTTGGCCCGCAGGGCCTGCTCGGGCCACGGGGAGCAAAATAACCCAACTGGCCAAAGCTGCCGCGGAAACCGCCCCTGCAAAGGTCGTCCGTGTCGGCTCGTTTGAGGACACCTTCAACTATGTCAACGAGAAGGGTGCAAGAAAGGGCGGCAGCACATAAGAATACTGGCAGCCCGCCTCACCCTGTGCGTTGATACAAAAAGCTGCATCGACTGGCGCAAAGAAATCGGACGCGCTGCTTTTATGAATCAATATATGAAATTTTATTGAAAATCCATCATGGCGGTGGTAAAATAATCCTATATTTCTGTCATGCTGTACCTATGCCTTTTTGTGGTATTCGGGAGTGCAGAACGGCAGCTGCCCAAGAGCTGTGAGGAGAACGATTTGATGAACAAAAGAACATTGCGCCGCCTGTTTTCCGTGCTTATGGCACTGGTGATGGCGGTCTCTCTGCTGACCGGCTGCGGAACAAAAACCGCCGAAAATGTGGAAAAGCAGGAGGATGCCCAGACCATTCAGGTGTATCTGTGGAGTACCAGCCTGTACGAGAACTATGCGCCCTATATCCAGTCCCAGCTGCCGGATGTAAATATTGAATTCATCGTGGGTAACAACGATTTGGATTTTTACAAGTTTTTGCAGGAGAACGGCGGTCTGCCGGATATCATCACCAGCTGCCGCTTCTCGCTGCACGATGCGGCTCCCTTGAAGGACAGCCTGATGAACCTTGCCTTGACCAACGAGGCGGGCGCTGTGTACAACACCTACCTCAACAGCTTCAAAAACGAGGACGGCAGCGTGAACTGGCTGCCGGTCTGCGCCGATGCCCACGGCTTTGTGGTCAACCGTAGCCTTTTTGAGCAGTACGATATTCCTCTGCCCACCGATTACGAGAGCTTCGTTTCGGCCTGCCAGGCGTTTGAGAAAGTGGGCATCCGCGGCTTTACCGCCGATTATGCCTACGACTACACCTGCATGGAAACGCTGCAGGGGCTTTCCGCTGCCGAGCTTACCACGACTGATGGGCGCAAGTGGCGCACTGCTTACAGCGACCCTGCCAGCACCGCACGGGTGGGTCTGGACGACACCGTGTGGCCGGGGGCGTTTGAGCGGATGGCGCAGTTCATTCAGGATACCCACCTCACGGCAGACGATCTTGCGTTGAATTACGACGATGTGACCGGGATGTTCCGGAACGGAGAAGTTGCCATGTACTTTGGCAGCTCTGCCGGTGTCAAGATGTTTCAGGATGAGGGCATCGATACGATCTTCCTGCCCTTCTTCAGCCAGAACGGAGAAAAGTGGATCATGACCACCCCGTATTTCCAGATCGCTCTGAACCGTGACCTCGAGCAGGACACCGCGCGCCGCGAAAAAGCCATGAAGGTGCTGAACGTCATGCTCTCCGAGGAGGCACAGAGCCGCATCGTTGCCGACGGGCAGGATGTGCTGAGCTACAGCCAGAATGTCCCTCTGCGCCTGACCGAGTACATGAAGGACGTGCGCGATGTGGTGGAAGAAAACCACATGTATATCCGCATCGCCTCCAACGATTTCTTTGCCGTCTCCAAGGACGTTGTCTCCAAAATGATCGCGGGCGAGTACACGGCACGGCAGGCTTATCGTGCGTTCAATGCCAGGCTTCTTGCCGAAGAAACGCCTGACGATGACGAGATCGTGCTGACCTCCGGGAAGAGCTATTCCAATGTCTTCCACGCAAACGGCGGCAGCGCCTCCTTCTCCGTTATGGCGAACACGCTGCGGGGCGTTTATGGCACCGATGTGCTGCTTGCCACCGCAAACAGCTTTACCGGCAGTGTGCTGCAGGCAGATTATAACAAGAAAATGGCCGCTTCCATGATCATGCCCAACGGTCTGATGTCCCGCCAGCGCACCATGACCGGCGCAGAGCTGAAGGAGACCGTCCGCGCCTTTGTGGAGGGCTGCAAGGGTGGGTTTGTACCCTTCAACCGCGGCTCTCTGCCGGTGGTCAGCGGCATTGCCGTGGAGGTCAAAGAGGCAAGCGGCAGCTATACCCTGACCGGCATCACCCGGAACGGACAGCCGCTGAAGGACGACGACACCGTTACCGTGACCTGTCTGGCAGCGGAAAAACAGATGGAAGCGCTGCTTGCGAGCGAGAGCGGCACGTCTTTGGACGGAGATACATGGGTAAAAAACACATGGCGCGATTATGTCTCCGGCGGCGGCGCAGCGCTTGCAGAGCCTGAAAACTACATTACGTTGAGGTGAGCGGGATGGTAGACGAAAAGCACGAATCCAAACGAAACTGCCATCCCCGGCAAAAATGGCTCCCTGTTGCTGCCATCCTTCTTCTGATTTTTCTGGCAGTCGGTTTCAGTGTCCAGTACATCTCGTTTGTGTCCCAGACCATCTATCAGGAAAGCACCTCGCATCTGGAAGAGGTGCTGCATAAATCCAATAATATGCTGAAAGAGATGGTACGCAAGAACCTGACCTATCTGCATCTGTACAACGGCTTTCTGGAAAGTACCTCGGATGAGGCCGAAATACAGGCGTATATCAGGGCGGCACAGCAGGAGGCTGGGTTTGCCGAATTCTACTTTCTTACCTATGACGGCAACTACATGACCGTGACCGGGAAAACGGGCTACCTTGGCCTGCAGACCAATCTGGACGAAAAGCTCGCTCACGATGAGGATGTCGTCGTGAACACGGCGCTGCCCGGCAAGCCCCAGATGCTGGCGTTCATCTGTCCCGAAACGCAGGGCAGCTACCGGGGCTTTGCCTACGATGCCGTTGCCATCACCTATTACAATGATGAGGTGCTGAGATTACTGGACAACTCTGCCTTTCAGGGCAATGCCAGCAACTATGTCATCTACCCGGATGGGCGGGTGGTCATCGACAATTCCGTAAACCGCACGGAAACGATCTACAACTTCATTGCGATGCTGCGCGACCATTCCGATCTTTCCGAGGCACAGATCCTGGATTTGTCCAATGCCTTTGCACAGGGCAGCAGCGGAAACATGAAAGTAAAGCTGGGCGACACCAGCTATTATCTGGTCTATGAGGGCACAGCAGTCCAGAGCTGGACGATGGTGGGGCTTGTCCCGGTCAAAATCGTCAATGCCAATCTGGATAAGCTGTGGTTCCATACGGTGCAGATCGTGGCGGGCATCGCCGCAGGTCTTGCGGTGCTGGCTATTCTGCTCATTGTGCGCAGAAGCCATGCCGCACTGCGCCAGAAGAACACCAAGCTCCTGTACCGGGATGAATTGTTCCAGAAGCTCTCGCTGAACGTGGACGACGTTTTCCTGATGTTGGACGCAGAGACCTCCAAGGTGGATTATGTCAGCCCGAACATTGAGCGTCTGCTGGGCATCCCGTGGAGAGAAGTCCGGCAAAATGCCTTCGCTCTGGACAAGCTGGGCGCCCCGGAGCAGGGCAAAAACTTTCTGGATGGGCTTCTCAGCGGACAGCAGCGGGAATGGGATTTCGAGTTTGAGCATCTGGAAACCAAAGAGCGCCGCTGGTTCCATAACATCGCCATAGGCAGCGAGGTGGAGGGCAGGACCAAATACATCCTTGTCATGTCCGACCGCACCGCCGACAAACAGGTAAATCAGGCGCTTTCGGATGCCGTTGCCGCCGCCGAGACTGCCAACCGCGCCAAGAGCACCTTCCTTTCCAATATGTCCCACGACATCCGCACCCCCATGAACGCCATCATCGGCTTTACCACACTGGCGATCAGCAATATTGACGACAAGGAGCGGGTGAAGGATTATCTGGTCAAGACCCTTGCTTCCAGCAACCATCTGCTCTCGCTCATCAACGATGTGCTGGATATGAGCCGCATCGAAAGCGGAAAGCTCCATCTGGAAGAGGTGGAAGTCAACCTTTCGGATGTGCTGCACGATTTGAAAACCATTGTCAGTGGGCAGATCTACGCAAAACAGCTGGAACTTTATATGGACGCGATGGATGTGACCGACGAGGATGTCTACTGCGATAAGACCCGGCTGAACCAGATCCTGCTGAACCTGCTGTCCAACGCCATCAAGTTCACCCCGGCGGGCGGCACGGTCTCGGTGCGGGTGCGCCAGCTTGCCGGGCAGGTGCGCGGCTGCGGGCAGTACGAGTTCCGCATCAAGGACAACGGCATCGGCATGAGCCCGGAATTTGCCAAAAAAATCTTTGAGCCGTTTGAGCGGGAGCGCACCTCCACGGTCAGCCGTATCCAAGGCACCGGCCTTGGCATGGCTATTACCAAAAACATCGTGGATATGATGGGCGGCACCATCGAGGTGCAGACAGAGCAGGGCAAGGGCAGCGAGTTTATCATTCGTGTGCCGCTGCGGGTGCAGACAGAGCACCGCCCGGTGGAAAAGATCACAGAGCTGGAAGGCCTGAAGGCTCTGGTGGTGGACGACGATTTCAACACCTGCGACAGCGTGACAAAGATGCTGGTCAAGGTGGGAATGCGCGCGGAGTGGACCCTTTCCGGCAAGGAAGCGGTGCTGCGCGCGCGGCAGTCCATCGAGATGAGCGATGTCTACCACGCCTATATCATCGACTGGCGGCTGCCGGATATGAACGGCATCGAGGTCACCCGCCAGATACGCAGCCTGAACGACGATACCCCCATCATCATCCTGACGGCTTATGACTGGTCTGACATTGAGGTAGAGGCAAAGGCCGCCGGTGTGACCGCCTTCTGCTCCAAGCCCATGTTCTTGTCTGACCTGCGCGAGACTCTGATGAGCGCTCTCGGCCAGAAGCTGACAGATGCGCCGCAGGAGCTTTTGCCGGAAAAGAACGCCGACTTTAAGGACAGACATATCCTGCTGGTAGAGGACAACGAGCTGAACCGCGAGATCGCGCAGGAGATCCTGCGCGAGTACGGCTTCCAGGTCGATACGGCGGAAAACGGTGAAGTGGCGGTGGAAAAGGTGAGCACCGCAGCGCCGGGCAGCTATGATCTGGTGCTGATGGATGTGCAGATGCCGGTGATGGACGGCTACACCGCCACCCGGAAGATCCGCGCATTGGATGACCCTGCCCGGGCAAAGCTCCCGATCCTTGCCATGACCGCCAACGCCTTCGACGAGGACCGCCGCAACGCATTGGAAAGCGGCATGAACGGCTTTTTGTCCAAGCCCATCGTGATCGGCGACCTTGTGCAGGAGCTGCGCAAGATCCTGTAAGCCAAACGCCTGTCAGACAAAAAATAAATAAAGCACCCGCAGCATTCGCTTCCAGAGGTCAAGAGCCTCTGCGAAGCCTGCTGCGGGTGCTTTTGCTTTTGTCGGCTGGCAGCCGTTATGATTTCAGTACATCTGCAAGGACCTGCAGCAGATGCGGAATATCCAGCGGCTTTGCAATGTGGCCGTCCATACCGGCCTTCAATGCATTCTGACGGTCTTCTTCAAAGGCATTTGCCGTCATTGCAAAGATGGGAATTCCTGCCTTTGCAGCATCCGGCAGGGCGCGGATCTGCCGCGTCGCCTCGTAACCGTCCATCTTGGGCATCTGGATGTCCATTAAGATCAAATCGTACTGCCCGGGGGCCGCCTGCTTCATCTTCTGGACAGCGATCTCGCCATCCTCAGCAGTGTCTACCGTAAAGCCCGCTCCCTTCAGGATCTCCAGTGCGAGCTCGCGGTTCAAGGCATTGTCCTCCACCAGCAAAAGTTTCTTTCTCTTGAGCTCGGCGGCAGCTGGCTGCGCTGGCTTACAGGCAGGCTCTGCACCGTACGGTTCTGCCAGCACTCTGCGCAGTTCGGAAAGGAACAGCGGCTTTTCGCAGAAAGCGGTCACTCCGGCAGTGCGGGCTTCCTCTTCAATATCCGTCCAATCGTAGGCCGTCAGAATGATGATAGGGCGGCTTTTCCCGATCATCTTGCGGATCTGCCGCACGACCTCGATGCCGTTCATATCGGGGATGAGCCAGTCGATGATGTAGACGCTGAATTCGTCGCCCTGCTCCATGGCGTATCGGGTGCGGATCACCGCTTCCCGGCCGGAGATCGTCCACTCCGGCCGCATCCCGATCTTGGACAGCATGGTGCTGACGCTCAGGCAGGTGTCGGTATCGTCGTCTGCTACCAATGCGCGCAGCCCTTCCAACTGCGGAAGCTGCTTGGGCTCCACCCTTTGTCCGCTGAGTGCGAAGCAGAGATCTACGATGAATTCGCTGCCCTTGCCCGGTTCACTTTCAATCGCAATGGTGCCGCCCATCATATCCACAATGTTCTTGGTGATGGACATGCCCAGGCCGGTACCCTGAATGCCGCTGACGGTGGAGCTTTCCTCCCGGCTGAATGCCTCAAAGATGTGCTTCTGGAACTCTTCGCTCATACCAATGCCATTGTCCTTGATGCGGAACTCATAGCAGCCACGGCCCTTGGGCGCACCGTTCTTCTGGGAAATGCGGATGCTGATCGTACCGCCTGTGGGAGTGAACTTGATGGCGTTGGACAAAATGTTCAGCAAGATCTGGTTCAGCCGCATCGGGTCGGTGATGATGTCCTCGTTCTCCACGTCCATGGTATCGATGAAAAGCGACAGCCGCTTTGCCGAAACATCGGGTTGGATGATGGAGCGCACATCGTGGACGAGGTCCGGCAGATGCACCGCTTTTTCTTCAATTTTTACTTTTCCGCTCTCGATGCGGCTCATATCCAGCACATCATTGATGAGGGAAAGCAGATGCTGGCTGGAGGTAGAGATCTTTTTCAGGTAGTCCAGCACCTGTTCCTTATTATCAATATGGGTCGCAGCCAGCGAGGTGAAGCCGATGATGGCGTTCATGGGGGTGCGAATATCGTGGCTCATATTGAACAGGAACTCCCGCTTGGCACGGTTTGCCGCACCCTCGTGCTGGAGTGCAATCTCCAGTTTGCGGTTCTGTTCCTCCAGCTGAGCCTGATACTTCTTCTCCTGCTCTTTCTTCTGCTGCTCCATCTCCTGCACGGAGCGTCTGCGCAGCACCCGAAGGACCATTACAAGCAGGATGTAACCGGCCAGCGCCATCAAAATCAACGGAAACGATTCACGGAAGACGGATTTTTCATCCGTATACGCGTAGAGATCGAAAGACCTTCCGTGGCAGTACATTCCAAAATAGCAGCCGGAGCCGTTCCAATCGTGGGTATGGGTCAGCGTTTTGGCAGCCCCGGCTTTGCGGATCTCCCGCACCAGCGGACTGTCCGCAGCATCCTGCCCGATCAGCTCCGGGCGGTTAGAGGCAATGACCTGATTGTTCTGCACGATGAACAATGTGCCGCTGGTCTCAACCGAGTAGCCGTCCAGTACGCTCTGGATGGACAAGGCCGTTCCTTCTACAAATTCTGCCGGGGTATAGCGGTAGGCAAGCAGGATGACCTCTTTGCTTTCTGCCCGGTGTGCCGCAACATCCACGGCAGACCCATCCTCCAGCAGGACCCGCTTCAGGTAGGTCTTTTGCGGGTAAGAGAAAACGTCCAGAACCGTATCATTTTTGAGCTGCGACCCAAACCGGGCATAGCCGATGCCGTTCGTTGTGGATTCGCACAGGAGCGTACCGTCCGGAGACAGAACTGAAATACCTGTGAGCCAGAGCAGCTCTGCCTGCCTGTTCAGGCACTGCGGGTCGGAAAGGTCGAGCGCAGGGTCCTGTGCCAGCTGATGCACCGATACCGCCGTGCGGCGGAGCGTTTTGGCCACAACCGTATCGTTGTACTTTTCAAAGCTGGTGGATTGGGATTTGACAAAATCAAGAATCTGACAGAAACGAGCCTCCGTTGTGCGCAGCGCCCGCCAACCTGAGAAAAAAACGACGACGGCCATAAAAAGCACGCCGATGACCAGATAGATCCCCCATCTCCATGTATCCGGGGTGGTTCTGTTTTTACGTGCCAATGGTGTCCACCTCCAGATACTGCGAAGCATGTTCAAGATACCTGCCAACGATCTGCTCCAGCGTGCCGTCCGCGCGCATCTGCGCAAGGGTGTCGGTCAACTGGCTGTCCAGACCGCGGGTGTCGTTCTTGGCAAAGGCGGCGCCCAGCCCGGTGACCAGCAGCGGTTCCTCCAAAATGCGGAACTCCACGGAATTGTCCTTCATGTATTGCAGAATGCCTGTCTCGTGGGCGGCGATGGCATCCACATAGCCGCAGGACAGCAGCGCGTACTGCACGCTGCGGTTTTCGATGCTGAGCACCTCCACCGTCTGCGGGATGCGCGGGTCGGAGCCGCTGAGAAAGATTTCCTCCGGCTTGCCGGTGCTCTGCACGGCGACGGTCTTGTCGGCAAGGTCGCTGAGGGATCGGATGCTGCTGTCGGCATCCACCGCAGCCACCTGACGGCTCACCATGTAGGGTCCCGCCCAGCGGTATACCTCCTCGCGCCCATCCATGGAAAAGCAGCCCCAGATGCAGTCGATGGTACCGCTTTCCACAAGATTTGTTTTCTGCTCCCAGTCGATCGTTTCAAACCGGGCAGCATACCCCATGCGGCGGAACGCTTCGGTGGCGATCTCCACGTCGATCCCGGCGGGAATGCCGTCATTGTTCAGATAAATATAGGGTGGATAGGTATCGCTTCCCACAATGATCTGCGGAAGACTGCTGTCCTTCGCGTTCGTTCCGCCGCAGGAAGTCAGACTGCCGACGGCAGCAGATGCCGCCAGCAGCGTGCAGCCGCGCAGAAATGCACGGCGTGAGATTCTGTGTTTCATTTGGGCGTTTTGTTCTCCTGTTTTATTGCATCCATTGCTCAGTTGTGCTGCTGTAATTCTTCTTTCAGGTCAGCCTGAATATCCGTCAGGCATTGCAGCAGCAGCGGGTTGAACGCTCCGCACTCGCTGTTTAGGATCATCTGCACGGCTTTTTCGTGGGAGAAGGCTTTTTTGTAGCAGCGTTCGCTGGTCAGTGCATCGTACACATCAGCCAGCGAAACCAGTTGTGCGCTGATGGGGATCTCATCGCCCTTCAGCCCATCCGGGTAGCCGCGCCCATCCCAGCGTTCGTGGTGCCAGCGGGCGATCTCGTAGGCCGTTTGCAGCAGCGGCTGCTCTGCAAAATTATCCAGATCATGCAGCATCTTGGCTCCCAGCATACTGTGGGTCTTCATGACCTCGAATTCCTCCGGGGTCAGCCTGCCGGGCTTATTAAGGATCTTTTCGTCAATGCCGATTTTTCCGATGTCGTGCAGGGCAGAAGCCAGCGGGATCATATCCTGCTGTTCCGCAGTGATAGAGTATTTGCTGCTGATCTCCAACAGACGGTGGAGCAGCAGCTCGGTGATGATACGGATGTGCCGCACATGGGCGCCGCTTTCGCCGTTGCGGAATTCTACGATATGACTCAGTACACCCACCAGCATATCCGTATTATTTTCACGGGCGCGGATCTGCTCAGAGACCATCTGCACCAGCCGCCGCTGCTTGGCGTACAGCTTGATGGTGTTGGTAACACGGCGGTACACGATACGAGCGTCGAAGGGGCGATTGACATAATCACTTGCGCCCAGTTCATAGGACTTCCGAATTGCAGCGTCAGAGTCATCACTGGAGATCATGATGACCGGGATGTCCTCGATAGTGTGGTTGGCGTTCATAGCCTTGAGCACCTCGAAACCGTCCATGACCGGCATATTGATGTCCAGCAACACCAGCGCAAGATCCCTGGCTTCGGCCTGCAAGGCATCCATACATTCCCGGCCATCTTTTGCTTCCAGAATACGGTAGTCGCCTTGCAGGATTTCGGCCAGGATGAGGCGGTTCATTTCAGAGTCATCCACAAGAAGAATCTGCGGCTTCTCCTCCACCAGTTCTTCCTGCGCGGTCAGCGCGTTTTCGGGGAGTTCCACCGTGACGGCATTCTTGCGGCACTTTGCCTGATACATCAGCCAATCCGCCCGGCGAACCGCATTCTCCATCGGGTCGGTGATGGCCTGCATCGTTCCGCCGATGCTCAGCGAGATACGGAAATGCGAATAGCCGGGTACAGATGCCATCTGCGCGGCGGTGCGGATCTGTTCCAGTTTGGTCTGCAAAAAGTCTCCCGGAATGCCGGATAACACCAGCAGAAATTCGTCTCCGCCATAGCGGATGAGCAGGTCCGACGCCCGGATGCAGGACTGGATGGTGTTTGCCACCGTTTTCAGTGCCATATCTCCGGCGTAATGCCCATAGGTATCGTTGCAGATCTTGAAATCGTCCACATCCATCAGCGCGATCCCTGCCGGGCCGATGGATTTACGGACAACTTCTTCGTAATAGCGGCGGTTGTAAATTCCTGTCAGCGGATCCCGATAGAGTTTTTCTTTGAATGCCTGCTCCTGTGCAGTACGCTGCTCGGTGGTTTCGTCCATCGGTGCTTTCTGATTTTCGGTCAATCGCTTCAGCGTTTGCTCCGCTGCGGCAAGAGCAGCTTCCTGTCGATGAAGTTTTTTCAACAGCTGCTGCTCACGCGCTTTGTAATATTCCTCGATCTCGGAAAGTGTATTCACGTTCTGACCTTCTTCTATATTATTTACATCATTTGTGTGTTTCATCTGCGGAAACGCGCGTTTCCGCTATTTTTTAATGGGGGGGGGGTAACGCGGAAGTGTTTTACGGTCTGTTCCAGCGCTGCAATGTCCACGGGTTTGGAGAGATGTACATCCATCCCGGCTTCCTTGCTCTTTTGCATATCCTCAAGGAAGGCGTTGGCGGTCATGGCAAGGATGGGGATGATCCTGCCCAGTGGATTTTCGCCATTGCGAATGCGGCGGGTGGCCTCCAGGCCGTCCATCACCGGCATCTGCACGTCCATCAAAATCATGTCGTACTCGCCGGGCTTGACGCTGGCAAAGGCATCCACGATCTCCTGACCGTTGGGGTAAATTTTGCAGTGTGCGCCCTTGGATTCCAGCAGCAGCTCCAGGATCTCGGCGTTGATGGCGTTGTCCTCGGCGCAGAGGAACTTCATGCCGGACAGAGGAGAAGCGGTCTCTTCTTCCTCCGGGAGCACCTGTGCCTCTTGCACCGTATCGGCTTCGGCATCAATGGGAAATTCCAGCACGACCTCAAAGCGGGTGCCCTTGCCGGTGGTGCTCTCCACGTGGATGGTGCCGCCCATCAGGTCTACGATGCTCTTGGTGATGGCCATGCCAAGGCCGGTGCCCTGCACCTTATTGGTGCCGGATTTTTCCTCACGGGTAAAGGGTTCAAAAAGGGTCTTTTGAAACTCCTCGCTCATGCCGATGCCGTCATCCTGCACCACAAAGCGGTACCGGGCGAAGTGCTCGTTCCGGGGCAGCTCTTCCACCTCCAACCGGATATGCCCGCCCTTGGGCGTATATTTGACCGCGTTGGAGAGGATGTTCATCAGCACCTGATTCAGGCGGTTGGGGTCTGCCAGTACGTTTTCGTGCTGCAGATGGGTGTTTACCGTAAAGGTCTGGCGGCGCTGGCCTGCCTGCTGACGGATGATGCTGTCCAGCTGGCTGACCTGCTGGGGCAGGTTCATTTTTTCCACATTCAGGGTGGTCTTGCCGCTCTCGATGCGGCTCATATCCAGAATATTGTTGATGATGCCCAGCAGCAGCTGACCGGAAGTTTCCAGCTTGCCCAGATGTTCGGCCAGCTTTTCCGGCTGGTGCAGCTCGTTTTTCATCAGAGTGGTAATGCCGATGATGGCGTTCATGGGGGTACGGATGTCGTGGCTCATGTTGGAGAGGAAGTCCGTCTTGGCCTTGCTGGCGCGCTCTGCGGATTGCAAAGCCTCTGCTGCAACGACCTGCGCCTGCCGCAGCTCATCATTTACCTGCGTCAGATGGATGTTGTATTGTTCCAGACGAAGGTTCGCTTCTTTTTCAGTCCGCAGCTCCTGCTGCTGCTTTTGCCGCAGGAGAAACCAGCCGACAAAAACTGTTATGACCGAGAACATCATCGCAATGACGATGATGATGACCATGACGATGTTGACCAGCTTCTGCGTATTCACGGCCACATATTCTGCCGGAACAAGGAACGCCAGTGTCCACTGGGCGTTTTCCATCTGCTTCAGGGCGTAGAAATACTCAGTCCCATCCAGCACGGCGTTGGAATAGCAGGAGCCTGTGCGGGCAAGCCGCTCCTTTGCCCCCGCAAAGGAAGAACCGTGCAGATAGGACATCCGGGAGAGGACGGTGTATACGTTGTGTCCCTTCAGCAGCTCGGTGTCATTGGCGTTGAACAGCTTAAAGCCGTTGTTGTCCAGCACATAGACACTGTTGCTGTTTTCGTAGGCGTCACAGCGGAAATAATCGTTCAGCTGGGTCATGCTCTGGGAGATGCCAAAGTAGCGCAGGGTGATCTCTTTTTCTCCGCTTTGCAGTGTGATGGGGGTGGAGAGCTGTTCCAGAAACACCATCCAGGAGTCGTCCTTGGTCAGCGAGTTGGAAATATAGCTGACCCGCTCCGGTGCGCTTTCCAGATAGTTCATTCCCCGCAGCAGCCCCATGCGGCCATACTCGGTATAATAATATCCGGCAGTATCCACGGCAATCAATTCGACCTGTTTTTCATGGTAATTGGAAAGCTCGGGCAGCTTTTTCAGATAGCGGTAGAGATCGGCATCGGTCTTTAGCGGGGTGTAGTACAAATAATTGCACTGCACATCCACCTCGTCCCAGTGGGTGTCGATGACATCCTCCAGATTGCGGAACATCTGGTGGGTGACCTCTTCCATCTGGCTCAGCCGCTCATGGTAGACAAGGTTCTGGATGTAGGTCTGGCTCATGACAAAAAGGGTCAGGAGCGACACGATGATGACAAAGCCGAAGCCACCAAACAGCTTTTTATAGATTTTGTTGTTCACATCCAGTATCTCCTGTCTGTTCTGTTTAACTCCATGCGGTATCTGCCCGGCTGATGGTGGTGTATGCGCCAAAGAAGGCTTTTGCGGCATCCATACCCACCACACCGCTGTCTGTGACCGTGGTCTCCGCAGCCAACTGGTCGCTCACACCGCAGATGGCCACCTGATAGGTTTTGCCCGCCTCCGGCTGCACCGGGCTTACCAGCACATAGGGGTAGCCCTTGCCGTTGCCGTAGGCATCGTAACCAGAAGCAAGCAGGTCGCTGATCTGCTGCCCGGTCAGGGTGACGGTCTGGATGGTGCGGTTCCAGCCGGTGGGCAGAATGACCGAAAGGTCGTAATCTGTAATATCCTTGGCGTACAGTTTGGCCGCTACGCCGTGGTGGTTCTGATCGGTGGGGTTGCCGGGGATCCATGTGCTCAGCGAGACCAGCGCAAGGTCGCTGCCGGTGGCCTGTGCAAAGCAGCGCCCCACCAGCATGGCGCAGTCCTCCTGCGAAAGCTCCTCCGTAACGGTAGTGATGGTATCCGGGGTGTTGTTCACCACGCTATCCTGATCCTCGTCCATCTGACGGATCACATCCTCCATGGTAGCATCGCCCTTGATAAAGTCCAGCATTTTAAGGCCGGTGGTCACGATGGTGTTTTCCCAGCCGGAATAGATAAAGGGCGCGGTGTTGCCTGCGTTCAGGGCATCGGCGATGTCGGCATAGTAGGTGCCGTCCGCTTTTGCGTCCTTGAAGGGCAGCAGGCTGCTTTTCAGCACCGTTGCGGGCTGCAGAGCGCTGGTGCCTGCAACGGTGGAAAGCACACGCATCACCTTGAGCGCATCTTCCAGCTTTTGGGGGTCCTGCTCCAGCTTTTTATTCAGACCGTAGAAGCGGTTCACATTCAGCACAAAAACGTTCTGGGTGCCGTCCTCGGAAAGATACGGCATCAGGCCGAATTTATCGGCGTTGCCGTCTGCCTCCACAATGCCGTTGGTGTTTCCAATCAAAAACAGGGTATTCCCCTCGGCCATCCTCTGCCGGGTCACATTGTCGTCAAGAGCGTCGCCGGAGTCGTTCAGCATCCCGATGTCCTTCCACTTCTGGACATAGGCCATGGCCTGCATCATGCCGGGGGTATTGCTGACATTCGCCTTACCGGACAGATAATCCCGCTGCCACAGCCTGCCGTCCAGTGTGCCGAGGAAATCGGCGTCTGCAATGTTGCACAGGTATTGGAAACCGTAGCCCGGATACTGGATCTGCGGCAGACAGAGATCGACCCCGGCTTCCTTTGCCTTTGCAGCCAGTTCTTCCAGCTCAGCGAAAGAATTGGGCAGCTCCCAGCCGTATTTCTTCAGCAGGGTCTTGTTGTAGGTGATGCCGTAGCAGTTGTAGGTCGAGGGCAGCAGGTAGATGGCACCGTTGTCGAACACGTCCTGCAGACGGGACTCCACATAGTTATCCGTAAAATCGTAGCCGGAAAGGTCCAGCAGTTTGTCGGAGACCAGATCGATCCGGGGGTCGTAGTAGGTCAAGGTGCAGACGTCCGGCAGGTCGCCCGCCGCAAACATATTCTGCAAACAGGTGGTGGTGTTATCGCCGCTGTAGGGCACGACCTCGATGTTCACTTCCGGGTAAACGCTGTGTACCTGCTCAATAAAGGCTTCTATCTCCTTATAAGGTGCCATAAAGGTGATGGCTTCGTGAGCAGCGTCTTTTTTAGCTGTTTCGGTCTTACCGCCGCAGGCGGTCAATGCTGCCGTTGCCGCAGTAATGCCGCAGACCTGTAAAAACGAGCGGCGGGAGATCTTTTTCATCATATAAATATACTTTCTCACATTTTCGGAAAGCAATACTACGCAGGTGCAGTAGCGCAGTGCTGACTTAGCTATTCTTACACATCCCACAGGAACTCCGACGCTTGCGGCCTGTCCGTACGAGGCTTTGCACCGAGTTCCCATAAAATGACAGTGTAATTGTACCATTGCGGCAAAGGCGTTTCAAGTTGATTTTGAACGTCTTGCAATATTTTGCATGAAAAATATGGAAAGTTCTGAATTTCGCTGACTGGAAATAGACTGAAGTGACACATATCACGACCAGATGGACCGAAAAGGGGGATTCGATGAAAAAAACTCCTTTTATTCTGCACGAAAAATTTCGTTCGGACAACAACGAACAGCGCAAAGAACGGTTTCAAAAGGAATTTGAGCGATATATCATCGATGGATTGCTCAATGTCGTTCCTTCAAGATCCTGTGCCTGATGTGGCATCCCTGAATTTGAAGGAGGGATGCGTTATGCTGCGCATGGATGCTCGTGTACAAAAAGAGGGGGGCAGATCATGAAAGCAGCAATTTATTGCCGCCTGAGCAAAGAAGATGAAGATAAAATTGGTGAATCGGAGAGCATTCAGAATCAAAAGTCGATGCTGCTCCAGTACGCCATGGAGAAAGGGCTTGATATTTACCAGATCTATTCGGATGAGGACTATTCCGGCATCGACCGGAACCGCCCGGCATTCAATTCGATGCTACAAGCCGCAAGCGAACATCAGTTTGATGTGGTACTGGCCAAAACGCAATCCCGTTTCACCCGTGACATGGAGCTCGTGGAAAAATATCTGCACGGAAAGTTCATGGAGTGGGGCATCCGCTTCATTGCGGTGGTAGACCATGTGGATACCAACGATACCGCGAACAAAAAATCCCGCCAGATCAACGGCCTGATCAACGAGTGGTATCTGGAAGATCTGTCCACCAATGTCCGCTCGGTGCTTGATCACAAGCGGAAAGAGGGGCTGTTCATCGGCTCTTTTGCACGGTATGGATACTGCAAAGACCCAAATGCAAAAGGAAAACTCATCATCGACCCGGAAGCAGCCGAAGTGGTAAGACGGATCTTTTCCATGGCTCTTAACGGGATCGGCGCACACAAGATCGCACGCATCCTGAATGACGAAAAAATTCCAAGCCCAACAGCCTATAAGCAGCTGCATGGCATCCATTACCGCAGTGCATTAAAGAATACAAATGCGGCTCTTTGGAGCAGTCCCACCGTATATCAAATATTACATGATCAGCTTTATATCGGAAATATGGTGCAGGGAAAGCATAAAAAGATAAGTTACAAGTCTGAAAAGACGATTTGGCTTCCAAAATCGCAGTGGATCGTTGTAGAAAATACGCATGAAGCGATTATTGAGCGAGAAATGTTTGAAACGGTCCAGAGGATGATGCAGGAGCGCACTCGGAGCGGCGAGAAGGGAACAATCCATCCGCTGGCAAAAAAAGTGGTTTGTGGATGCTGTGGCAGCTGCATGGAGCAAACTGGCCGTCAGTCGAGAGCGGATGGAACACAAAGACGCTATGTTCGCTGCCGGATGCACCAGCGCGCACCGGAAGTGTGCGGCAACAGGACCTGTACCGATATGGACGCGTTGGAGAATGCTGTACTGGAACGTATCCGGGCGTATGCGGCAGACTATTTTGACCCTGAAAAAGTTACCCTTCCAGAACAGGATGACCCCATCCGGCAGCGAGAGCAGGCCAGGTGTGACGAGCTGAAACGGTTGAAGAGCGAAGCAGCCCGGCGGCGCAAGGCCATGCAGGAGTTGTATCTGGATAAGGCGTCAGGTTTAATTGATGCCGTTCAGTTTTCTGAAATGAACCAGACCTTTCTGGAAGAAGTGAAAAAGGCAGAGATCCGGATCGATACATTGGAAACGGAACTGGAACAACAGCAGGAAGAAACCGGTGGAGTCCAGACGCAGATGCAGCGTGTCCGTGAACTGGCACAGGTTTCGTACCTGACCCGCGAACTTGCTGTACTGTTGGTCCATCGTGTTATTGTCGGCCCAAAAGATCCGCTTACCGGAGAACAAAAAATAACGATCGAATGGAATTTCTGAGTCGGCAGACAGTTCGACTGCCCCGCTGGGCTATTTTCGTCAGCCCAGGTCGGATACACCTCACTGGACGCCACGTTGGCGATATAGCTGCGGAACGAGACGGTGACGTTCCGGGCCGAGGCGGCGGGCCTGCCGAGATGGACGGTGATATTTTTCGGGATGATGACCCGGTCCAGCACCCGCGGCACACAGGCGAGGAACGGGGTCGGGCCGCTGCCGCCGTCGCCGGTGAAGAGGCTGTGGGGTGGGATGACGATGGGGACGTTGGGCGTGTCCCGCATCTCCTCGGTGTCGGGTATCATCTCGGGCTGGGCCAGCGTCACCTGCCCGGGAAAGACCTGCACGCCCTGGATGCGGACGGTGCGGTAGCCGGTCTTGGAGGCCACGAGGTCACAGACCGCGTAGGGGCGCTGCGTGGTGTTGTTCTCGTCCAGCGAGAGAGCACAGGCGGGGGTGGTAAGGGTGACGTCGTCGGCGTTGCCTTCGGCGTCGGTCAGGCGGGTGGCGGTGAAGCCGTTGCCGCTGACGGTGACGGTCACACCCTCGACAGGGCTGGACTGACGGGCCGCAAAGGCCTGAATGCGGAGAGTTCCGGTGTTCTTCATGGAGATACGCTCCTTTGCTGGTAAAAGTATGCTTTTGCCCCAGCGTATTCCGTCCGGCGCCCGGGCGTGCATGACAATGCCCGGTGCAAACAAAAAAAGCCGCCCGTAGGCGGCAGGGAATTACAGAAATCAAATTTTCTCTAAAGGCTTCCCCCGGTTGGGGGGAAGCTGTCACCGCAGGTGACTGATGAGGGCGCAAACGAGCAGCAGCTTACGGGAAATTGCCCCTCATCCGGCTGCTCTGGGACGAACTCTAAAAGTTGATTTCCGTGGCAAGGGAGAATAGCTTATTTGGCGTTGTCCTTGGCAAGGGCAGCGTCAATATTTTTTTGCAGGGCGGCAAGGTTTTCTTCCTTGTCGATGCCGCCCAGCAGGGGCTGGCCCACAACGTTGCCGTCCCGGTCAAAAACGTAGGTGGTGGGGAAGGCCATGATGTTCAGCGCAAACTTGCCGGCGTCGCTGCCGGAGGCAAAGTAGATGTTGCGGTAGCTTGCACCCGTTGCAGCCAGCAGTTTTTTGGCGGCATCAATGCCCTGCTGGTTGCCGTCTAGCGTCTCGGTGTTGATGCCGACAACCTCGCCGCCCTGTGCCTTGACCTTCTCGTTCAGGGCGTTCAGGTCGTCCAGTTCCTCTACGCAGGGCTTGCAGCCGTTGAACCAGAAGTTCACCACCGTAAAGGCGTTGCCCGCAAACAGACTGTTGTCCACCGGGTTGCCCTCTAAATCGCTGCCCTCAAACTGGGGGAAGGCAGTGCCCTGTGCGGCAGCGCCGGAAGCGGCCGCGTCCGCGAGGGCAAGGGTGGCAATCTGCTCCTCGATGGCACGGATTTTTTCTGCATCGGCGGTCAGGGTCTTGTACTCCTCATCCGAGAATTGGTCCTTTGTCTTTTCCACGGAGCTGCGCAGAAAATCGCCGTAGTTCGTGCTGAGGGTGGTCTCAGTCATGTTTTTGTCCATGGAAGCGAACACCTTCTCCCACAGGGCATCGTTTGCGGAAAGGATCTCGTTTTCCTCGGCCAGCAGCTGCTCCTCGGTCTTGGTTTCCGCTGCCGCAGAGGAAGCGGCAGAAGAAGAGGATGCAGAAGATGCAGAGGACGCGCCCTGCCCGCAGGCGGCAAGGCTGAAAGCCAGCGTAAGGCTGAGCAAAAGTGCGGTTACACGGTTGAATTTCATGGTTTTACTCCTTTGTTGTTTCGGTGTTTGATTGGTCTCCCAGCCCGAACTTGTACTGGATGGCGTCCGTGGGGCAGGCTTTCATACACATCCCACAGCGGATACATTCGGCGTGGTTGGGGGTCTTGGTAATGTCTACGTCCATCTTACAGGCCCTTGCGCAGGCGCCGCAGGAGACGCATTTATGGGTGTCTACACGCATCTGGAACAGCGAGACCTTGTTCAGCAGCGCATAAAACGCGCCCAGCGGGCACAGCCACTTGCAGAAGGGGCGGTAGAACACCACGCTGCCCATAATGACTGCCAGCAGAATGCAGGCTTTCCATGTGAACAGCTTGCCCAGCGCGGCGCGGATGCCAGCATTGGTCAGGGAGAGGGGAAGGGCGCCTTCCAGCACGCCCTGTGGGCAGAGATATTTGCAGAAGAAGGGGTCGCCCATGCCCAGCTCGTTGACCGCCAGCAATGGTAGCAGCACCACCATGACCAGCAGCACCGCATACTTTAAATAGCGCAGCGGCTTTAGCTTTTTGGTGGAAAGCTTGGGAGAGGGAATCTTGTGCAAAAGCTCCTGAAACCACCCGAACGGGCAGAGGAAACCGCAGATGAACCGTCCCAGCAGCACCCCGAAAAGGATGAGAATGCCGGTGATGTAGTAGGAAAAGCGGAATTTGGAAGAGCCCACTACCGCCTGAAACGCCCCCACCGGGCAGGCACCGGCAGCGCCCGGGCAGGAATAGCAGTTCAGCCCCGGGACGCAGACGTATTTTCCATTGCCCTGATACAGCGTTCCTTTAGCAAAGTTGGGCAGGTGGATGTTGGTTAAAAGGGTCGCTCCGGCCTGTATAAAGCCCCGGAACCGGGCAAGGGGATTTAATTTTTTCTTATCCAATGCCCACACACTCCATACACAGCCGGATGGCTTTTGAAAATACGGTGTCTGCCTCGCCCCGCCATACGCCGAACAGCAGCATCAGTACCCCGGCAGCAAGCAAAAGCAGCTGCGCCTGTTTTTTTGTCATGAACATCATAGCCTCCTGTTGTTTGATGGCACCAGTATACACTATCCGGGATAAAATTTCTGCTAAAAAAATCTTAACACGAATCTTAACACCGTCTGCTATAATCTGTTATAATGAAGAAAAACGCAAGAAATGGATTTTTTACGGGAAGGGTGGAAAACAAAATGCGCCTTTTGGTGGTAGAGGACGAGCACTCCCTGCGGGAGGACATTGCCCGGAAGCTGCGGCTGTCCGGGTACGAGGTGGACGCCTGTGCAGACGGCGAAGCCGCATTGGAAGCGCTGACGGCAGAGCGGTACGACCTTGTACTGCTGGACCTCAATCTGCCCAAGGTGGACGGGATGCAGGTGTTGCGCAGCTTACGGCAGCACGACCTTGAGACCTGTGTGCTGATCTTATCAGCGCGCAGTGAAATTTCAGATAAGGTGGAGGGGCTGGATGCCGGGGCGAACGATTATCTTTCCAAGCCATTCCACCTTGCAGAATTGGAAGCCCGGGTGCGCAGCCTGACCCGGCGCAAGTTCATCCAGCAGGACGTCTGCCTGTGCTGCGGGCGGCTCAGCTTCAACACCCGCAGCCGCGTTGCCACGGTGGATGGTCAGACCCTTGCCCTGACGCGGAAGGAGAACGGCGTACTGGAATATCTGCTGCTGCATCAGGGACGCCCGGTCAGTCAGGAAGAGCTGATTGAGCACGTCTGGGACGGAAGCGTGGACAGCTTCAGCAACTCCATCCGGGTACATATCTCTGCCCTGCGCAAAAAGCTGCGGGCGGTGCTGGGCTACGACCCCATCCGCAACCGCATCGGGGAAGGCTACGAGATCGGAGGAGAGGTACAATGAAACGGTTGTCCCTGCAATGGCGCATCACCCTGCTGACGGCGCTGCTCATCGCCTGTGCCTGCGTGTGCATGAACCTGCTTTTATACCGCACCGGTGCAACCGGCATGGATGCCCTCAACGGCTTTATGATGCAGTATCAGCCCGGCAGTGAGGATTCCTTGACCATCGAGATCCCGCAGGAGGAAATGTCCAGCCTGCTGGCGCATTTTTCACAGGAAGTCTACGATGCAAAGGTGGTTTTTGGCCGCAAGGGCTGGTGCATCACTGCTGTGGTCACCATCCTCAGCGCGGCCATCGCTTATTTTGTCAGCGGCAGAGCTCTGAAACCGTTGCAGCAGCTTGCGCAGCAGGCGCAGCGGGTCGATCAGGACAGCATTGCTACCGTCCGTCTGGACGAAGATACCGTGCAGGAATTCGGGCAGTTGAGCCGGTCGGTAAACCGGATGCTGGATGGCCTGGCACAGTCCTTTGAATTACAACGGCAGTTTGCGGGCAACGCAGCCCACGAGCTGCGCACCCCGCTGGCTATTTTGCAGACGAAGCTGGAACTGTTTGCAGAGGAGCACCCAGCCATGGATGCCGAGACTGCCGGGCTGGTCAGCTCTCTGCGGGAGCAACTGGATCGCCTGACCGCCCTTGTGCGCACTTTATTAGAGATGAGCAATCTGCAATCGATCGCCCGTACTGACCAGATCGCCCTTGCACCGCTGGTGGAGGAAATTTTGACCGACCTGACCCCCCTTGCCCAGAAAAACAATATCTCCTTGCAGCAGGACTGCGCGGAACTGGGCATGGTGGGCAGTGATGCGCTGATCTACCGACTGGTGTTCAATCTGGTGGAAAACGGTATCAAGTATAACCGCCTCGACGGTGCGGTGCGCGTCACTCTGCGGCGGGAAAAGCAAACTGCCGTGCTGCGCGTTGCGGATACCGGCCCGGGCATCCCCGCAGACTGCCGGGAGAGCATCTTCCATCCCTTTTTCCGGGTGGATAAGTCCCGCAGCCGGGAGATGGGCGGCGTGGGGCTTGGCCTTGCCCTTGTGCGGGAGATCGCCGTACTGCACGGCGGCAGTGTGACTGTGGAGAGCAGCAGCGAAAACGGCACTACCTTTGTCGTCACCCTGCCGCTGGCACAGCCCTGTTGAAGCAAGCAGAGCATGGAAATCGTGCTTCCGAATAAAGGCTTCCCCCGGTCGGGGGAAATCTGTCCCCAAGGGGTGAAGGCTTTTGCCCAGTGACGATTTGTGCAAGCATGGGAAGGGGGCTTTATTTTTGGCACACGGGGGAGTATACTGGAAACAGCAGGCCCCGGAAAATAAGAAGGACAAAGGAGATACTGAAAATGCAGGCGACCATTCAAAACGAATTTCTGAGCCTTACGGTGGACACTCACGGTGCCGAGGCCGTCAGCCTGAAGAACGCGGCGGGGGAGGAGCTGCTCTGGCAGGCCGACCCGGCGGTCTGGAAGCGCCACGCGCCCATCCTCTTCCCGTGGACGGGCAAGCTTAAAGACGGCAGCTTCACCCATGGCGGCAAGACCTACAAGGGCGGCCAGCACGGTTTTGCCCGGGACGTGGAGCACACCCTGCTGAAAGCGGAGGGCGACGCCATCCGGCTGGAGCTGCGCCCGGATGAGGCCATGAAGGCGGAGAAGTTCCCCTTCGACTTCGTGCTCACCAGCACCTTCCGGCTGGACGGAAAGACCCTTCACCACACCCTCACCGTCTCGAACCCCGGCGCCGAAGAGCTGCGGTTCGGCATCGGCTACCACCCGGCCTTTCAGGTGCCGTTCGATGACAGCCACACCGTCGAGGACTACGAGTTCCGCTTCGACCAGCCCGAGAGCCCGGTCATCCTCGACGCCAGCGGGGGCGGCCTGCTGACGGGCAAATGCTACTACCAGTGGAAGAACCAGCAGGCCATCCAGCTGACCAACGACCTCTTCGACAACGACAGCTTCTGCATGGCGGGCCTGCGCACCAGGACGCTGGGCATCTACGAGAAGGACACGGGCCGCAGCATCGTCTGCGATGTGGCCGGCTTCCCCTACACCCTCATCTGGTCGGCCCTGTCCAAGCCGGTGCGCTTCGTCTGCATCGAGCCGTGGAACTCGCTGCCCGCCTCGGTAGACGATCCGCAGGAGTGGGAGCAGCGTGCTGCTGCGGCCTGCCTCGCCCCGGGCGGGGAGTGGAGCACGACCCTCAGCACGACCTTCAACCGCTAAACTGCAAGCAAAAAGGGAGGCGCCCCGGCGGGGTGCCTCCCTCTTTTTGTGCGATAAAATTTACAGAGCCTTGATGGCGGTCTTGATGCGCTCGGCAGCCACCCTGGTCTTTTCGGCGTCACCGAAAGCGGTCAGGCGGAAGTAGCCCTCGCCGCACTCGCCGAAGCCCACGCCCGGGGTGCCGACGACGCCGCAGTTCTCCAGCAGCCAGTCGAAGAACTCCCAGCTCTTCATGCTACCGGGGCAGCGCAGCCAGATGTAGGGGCTGTTCTTGCCGCCGCAGTACCACACGCCGCACTCGTCCAGAGCGTCGGCGATGACCTTGGCGTTCTTGCGGTAGTAGTCGAGGTTGTGCTGGATCTCAGCCATGCCGCTCTCAGTGAAGACGGCGGCAGCGCCGCGCTGCACGACATAAGGCACACCGTTGAACTTGGTGGTCTGGCGGCGCAGCCAGAGCTTGTTGATGTTCATGCCGTCACGTTCCAGATCTTTCGGCACGACGGTGTAGCCGCAGCGGGTGCCGGTGAAGCCTGCGATCTTGGAGAAGGAGCAGATCTCGATGGCGCACTCGCGGGCGCCATCGATCTCGAAGATGCTGCGGGCCAGCTCGCCGTCGGAGATGAAGCACTCGTAAGCGGCGTCGTAGAGGATGATAGCGTTGTTCTTTCTGGCGTACTCCACCCATGCCTTGAGCTGGTCGCGGGTGTAGGCAGCGCCGGTGGGGTTGTTGGGGCTGCAGATGTAGATGATGTCAGCCTTCACGCTGTCGTCGGGCATCCCGAGGAAGCCGTTCTCCTGACTGGTGCGGCCATAGATGATCTTGCGGCCATCGGTGACGTTGTCGTCCACATAGGTGGGGTAGACGGGGTCCGGAACGAGGACGGTGTTGTCCACGTCGAACAGGCCCAGCACATTGGCAAGGTCGCTCTTTGCACCGTCGGAGATGAAGATCTCGTCCTCGTCCAGCTTGGTGCCGCGGCCTGCGTAGTAGCCCTGAATGGCCTGCTTGAGGAAGGGGTAGCCCTGCTCGGGGCCGTAGCCGTGGAAGCCTTCCTTGGTACCCATCTCGGTGACGGCGTCATGCATGGCGTCCACGACGCACTTGGCCAGCGGCTGGGTCACATCGCCGATGCCCAGACGGATGATCTCCTTCTCAGGGTGTGCCTCCTGATAGGCGGCAACCTTGTGGGCAATGTCCACGAAGAGGTAGCTGGCCTTCAGCTCATTGTAATGTTTGTTCATTTTCATGATACTTTCCCTCAATTCTTTCTTTATAAGTGACTTGCCCTCTCAGGCCGCTCCGCGTCCGGCTCCCTCAGAGGGAAAGCCAAAAACATAACGGAGAGGGCAAGGATGCTTAAACTTCAGTGACGCCTTCGTATACGGTGACCGCGCTGCCGGTCATCAGCAGTTTTTTGCCCGGTAGCACCCGGATAATGAGCTCACCGCCGCGCAGCTGGACATGGACGTCCTCCCCGGCGGGGCAGACGCCCAGCTCGGTCAGCGCCGCCACGGTGGCACAGGTGCCGGTGCCGCAGGCCCAGGTCTCGCCGCTGCCCCGTTCCCACACCCGCATTTTCAGGTGGGTGGAATCCACCACCTGCACGAACTCGGTGTTGACCCGCTCCGGGAAGTTCGGGTGCTTCTCGAACGCCGGGCCGATGTCCTCGAGCTTCAGGCTGTCCACATCGTCCACGACGGTGACGCAGTGGGGGTTGCCCACGCTGATGCAGGTGACACGCCAGGTCCTGTCCTCCACGGTGAGGGGGCAGTCCACCAGCGGGCCTTCGCCCATATTCACGGCGGG
>UMIN01019575.1_pt1 | contig 25430 bp, 19 predicted proteins | sample 1965811 | NCBI WGS metagenome assembly UMIN01 (sample SAMEA4836123, study PRJEB28245) | human gut metagenome | biome: gut microbiome; material: fecal sample | place: Denmark | collected 2008
GGCGCACGTAGCCGGCGTCGCAGCACAGGCCGTAGAACCAGTCGGTCGCGGCGCGGGGCTCGTTGACGCCCATACGTCCGTTGAATTCCTCGTTTACAACCGAAGGCCTCGGCATCAGCACGCCCATGATGCGCATGGCGATGCGGTCGCGGCCCGATGCCGTGTCCTCGGCGGCACCGTTGACAACGGCGGCCTCGGAAAGCGCGGCAAGTGTGCCTTCAAGGTCAAAGTTGGGCAGGGTGTCGGGGTGCAAGAGCGAGAGTTTCTCGACCTGGAGCGCCCAGGCCATGTCGAGCGCCGGGCCCGTAGCGCCGATGCACTCGAGAATGGTGTTATACGCCCAGATGCGATCGTCCTGGCCGATCATCGATCGGTGGATAGCGTACTCGATCAGGTTCTGCGCGGCCTCGCGCACGTCAGTCATTACAGCCATGCCGCGTAAGCCCCCTTGTCAGAAATTGCGTAGTGGCGGGCAGAGCCCTCGCCCAGCCAGCCGTTCATCTTGGTGATAAAGGTGTCGACCAGGTCGAGCGGCACGAAGGCCTGGATGGTGCCACCAAAGCCGCCACCGTGAATACGAACGGCGCCACGGCCGTCGAGCACGTGCTCGGCCAGTGCCAGGGCATACATCGAGGGCTGCTCGGAGCCCAGCTTGGCAACGACATTCTGTAGGTACATGGCAGAGCTGGCGCCGGACTCGCGCGTCAGGACCAGGAACTGGTCGATGTCGCCGGCGTTCAGGGCAGCCCAGCGCTTGTCGACCAGGCCGTTTTCGTACCAGTAGTGAACGGCGCGCAGGCAGGCGCGGTCGCCCAGCTTGGCGCGCAGCTCGGGGAGCTTGGCGTCAAAGTCCGCCACGTTTACCTCGCACAGGCGTGCCTTGCCAAACTCGGCAGCGACGTCCTGCATCTCGCGCGGAACGGCGGCGTAGTCGTCGGTGGCGGCCACGTGGTCGGCACCGACCTTAACGAGCACGAGCGCATAACCGTGATCCTCAAAGTTGAGCTCGAGCTTCTGGGTTTTAGGCTGAGCCTGGTCCTCAAAGTCCATGTAGGCAAGGCCGCCCATGCACACAGCGGCCTGGTCCATCAGACCGCAGGGCTTGCCGTAATAGTTGTTCTCGGTGCGCTGGCTCATCTGGGCGAGCGCGACGGGCTCGATGGCGGGCGCGCCCCAGAGCGTCTCCATGGCACGACCGTACGCGGCCTCGACGGCGGCAGAGCTGGAAAGGCCGCCACCCGAGGGGACGGAGCAGGTGAAGGCGAAGTCGAAGCCGTGGGGCTCAACGCCAAGGGCTGCAATCTCGTGCGCCATGCCGCGGACGAGGCTTGCGGACGTGCCCTTCTCGGACTCCTGAACATCCAGCGTGTCGAGCGTGATCTCAAACGTAGGATAGCCCTCGTCGGCGACGCGAATCTTGTTGGAGTCGGTTGCCACGGCGATGCCGTCGACAGCGACATCGAGCGAGCCGGCGATAACGTGACCGCCTTCGTGATCGGTGTGATTACCACTGATCTCGGAACGCCCGGGCGCGTGCACGTAGAGCACCTGGCGGTCGCCGATGGGGCCAAACTCCTCCTCAAATAGCTTGGTGAGCGTGGCGAGTGTCTTTTCGTCGGGAGTGGTCATGGGAGTCCTTTCCTTGGCGCGCACGGGTGAGTTTTGCGTCGTTATGAGTACGTTAACAACTTGAAGCGGCATGAACCAAGTGTTCACGATACCGCACGTTACGGGCTATGTTAACGTACTCATAACACAACGCTTGTCACTTTTTGAGAATCTGGTAATCGGTAGAAATTCAGCCGTGAACGGTACTGCCGTATGGACTTATAAAGCAGAAGAGATGCAGATAGAAAAAGTAGAGTACGTTAACATGCGTCCGACGATAGCGGGCCTCGGCGCGGGATGTATTTCTGCCCGGGCCGGCATTCACGCTATTCAGATCTCGCAAGGGTGAAGGTGATCCTGTGGCAAGGCGCCCGTCCAACGATACAGGTACGCGTCCGGTTTCCATGGCCGACGTCGCCCGCGCTGCTGGCGTTTCGCAGCAGACGGTTTCGCGCGTCGCCAACGGCTTGCCCAACGTTAACGAGCAGACGCGCCAGCGCGTGCAGGCTGCTATGCAAGAGCTCGGCTTTCGTCCGAGTTATGCCGGTCGCTCGCTGCGCGACGGCCGTTATCATTCGGTCGGCCTATGCATCAACGATGTCACCAAGTTTGGCAACCTCTCAATGATCGACGGCATCGCCAGCGCTGCTCGCGAGCATAATTGCGCCATCACGCTGGTCGAGATGTCCAAGACCGAGGAGTTTTCGCTTGCCGAGGCCACGCGTCGTATGGCCGCATTGCCGGTGGACGGCATCATCATCGGCATGAGCCGCATGGCGCCCGATTTTGAGACGTTTGATCCACTGCCGGGCATTGGCACGGTCATCGTTACCATGTACGCGCACCCGCGCGTGACCACGGTCGACTCCGACCATTACGGCTGCTCGCTCTTGCTTATGGATCACCTGTTTGAGCTGGGGCACGAGCAGATTCGCTATATTGGCGGCCCGTCGTTCTCGGTCGACGAGCAATTTCGTCGCGCTGGCTGGCAGGATGCACTCGAGCGTAAACACATTCAGCCGCAGGCGCCGCTCGAGGGAGACTGGTCTGCCAACAGCGGTTACGAGGCCGGCAGATATCTGGCCGAGCACGACCGCACCATGACGGCGATTTACGCGGCAAACGACCAGATGGCAAATGGCGCGATTGCCGCGCTGCGCGATAGCGGTCTGCGCGTGCCCGAGGACGCGAGCGTGGTGGGTGTCGACGATTCGCTCGATGATTTTGTCGCGCATAACGAGCTTACGACCGTTCGATTCGACTTGCATCAACGTGGGCGCGAGGTGTTTGAGCATGCGGTTCCCGAGGCGGGTACGGCGGGCAAAACCGTTGCCATTCGTATTCCCGGCCAGCTCATTATTCGACATAGCACGGCGATACTGCGCGCATAGTTTGTGCAGGTCAACGGCAGTATATTCCGCCTCAATTACAATCGGTAAGGATGCTGACGGATAGCCGTGGCTATGAAGACGAGTGTTATGATAGACGGGCTCTTTTGTCTATCTAGGAGGCTTTGCCTGATGGAGATCACCAAGGATATCCGCTACATTGGCGTCAACGATCACGACATTGACCTGTTCGAGGGCCAGTACGACGTGTCCGAGAATGGTATGGCATACAACAGCTACGTTATCTTGGGCGACAAGATCGCCGTTGCCGATTCGGTTGACGCTGGCTTTGTCGACGAGTGGCTCGGCAACCTCGAGGCCGTGCTCGACGGCCGCACCCCCGACTACCTGGTCGTTCACCATATGGAGCCCGATCACTCCGCCGGTATCGCCGCCTTTATGGAGCGCTATCCCCAGGCGCAGATCGTGGCCAGCATGGGTGCCTTCCGCATGATGGTCAACTACTTTGGCACCGACTACCCCGAGCGCAAGATGGTCGTCAAAGATGGCGACGTGCTCGACCTGGGCGGCCACAGCCTAACGTTTGTCGGCGCCCCCAACGTGCACTGGCCCGAGGTGCTCTTCTCCTATGAGGCCACCGACAAGGTGCTCTTTAGTGCCGACGGCTTTGGCAAGTTTGGCGCCAACGACATCGAGGATCCCGAGGGCTGGGCTTGCGAGGCACGCCGCTACTACTTTGGCATCGTCGGTAAGTTCGGCAAGTTCGTGCAGGCCGTTCTCAAGAAGGCCGCCGACCTGGACATCCAGATCATCTGCCCGCTTCATGGTCCTGTTCTTAGCGAGAACCTGGGCTACTACCTCGACACCTATAACACCTGGTCGAGCTATCAGCCCGAGGACGAGGGCATTACCATTGCCTACGCGAGCGTCTACGGCCACCTGAAGGCTGCCGTCGAGGAGCTTGCATCTGCGCTCGAGGCTCGCGGCCAGAAGGTTTCCGTCTTTGACCTGGCTCGCGACGACATGGCCGAGGCCGTTGAGGATGCGTTCCGCTACGACCGTCTGGTGCTCGCCTCCATCACCTATCAAGGCGAGATCTTCCCGTTCATGAGCACCTTCATCCACACGCTCGCCGAGCACGCCTATCAGAACCGTACGGTGGCGCTCGTTGAGGCCGGCTCCTGGGCGCCCACCGCGGCCAAGGTTATGACCAAGGAGCTCGAGGGTATGAAGGACATCACCCTGACGCAGAACAAGGTGACCGTCCTGGGTTCGCTCAACGACGCATCGCGCGCCCAGATCGAGGCCCTCGCCGACGAGCTCTCCAAGTAGCGACACGTTCACTTTTGACGCTCAACCATCGCAACCACCACAAAGGGGACAGGCACCTTTGTGGTGGTTTTTGTTTAAGCGCCGGCGATGACGAGATTTGGGCGGGCGTCGTCGACGATTTCGTCGATCGAGGTGGCGACGGCATCGTCGGGATCACGGTCCATCACGATGGCGTCGACGTCGGCAAGCTCGGCAAAACGGTACATGCCGCGTCCGTTGACCTTGCTGGCGTCCATGAGGGCGACGCTTTGACGAGCGGCACCGACCATAGCCGCTTTGGTCTCGGCCATCTGCGGAAAGTCGGTCGTAAAGCCGCAGCCGGGAACAAAAGCGCCGGGGCACATGACGGCAAGGTCGGCGTGGACCATTTGGAGCGCCTGCATGGTAAGTGGGCCGTACAGATAGCGATGACCTTTGCGCAGTGCCCCGCCCAGCATGACGACATCGACCGAGGGCATGCTCTCGTCGATATAATCAGCGATGGTAATGTCGGCCGTGATAACGGTGATGCCGTCGCGCTGGTCGAGGAGCCGGACGAACTCAAGCGCCGTGGTGCCCGAATCGACAAGCAGCGTGTCGCCGTCATTGACAAGCTCGATGGCGCTTTGCGCGATGGCCTGCTTGGCAGCGACGTTGACATTGATGCGGCGATCCTGCGTGGAGACGGTCAAGCGCTTGTGGAGCGACACGGCGCCACCATGCGTGCGGCGCAACTTGCCTGCTTCGGCGAGCGCGTCCAGGTCGGCGCGGGCGGTGACGGAGGACACGCCAAAGGTCTGGGCGATTTCTGCTACCTGTACCGAGGCATTATGCTCGAGCATTTCCATGATGGCGGTACGGCGTTCGTCGGCAAAAGCACGGTTGGTAGCTTGGGCCATATCTGCTCCATTCTTAGCTAAATTTGCAGGAATTGTGTTGACTCTATTTTCGTTCATTTTCTTTTTGAGTAAGAAAACACCTTTCGATTACTTATCTTTTCTATAAAAGAAAGACGCTCAACGCTCAAAATTCAATATCGAACACGCCCACTCGGCTCTAATTCCTTCCGTTTACTTTTCAAAAACGACGGTATTGACCTGCATGGGCTCAATATCTCGCACGTGCAAGGCCGCTGAATTTCCTACAATGAGCGCAGTAAAACGCAAGGTAAAACGCCTTGCGGACACGTACGCCCGATGTCCAGATGCGGGCGAGGGAGAGGAGCAAACGCTCATGGCACTTGTTACCACCGAAAAGATGCTCAAGGACGCTCAGGCCGGCCACTACGCCGTAGGCGCGTTCAACGTCGAGAACCTCGAGTTTGTTATGGCCGTTCTGGCTGCTGCCGAGGAGACCAAGTCCCCCGTCATCATGCAGACCACCCCGGGCACCATCAAGACCGCTGGTCTGGACTACTTCTACGGTATGGTCAAGGCTGCCGCCGAGCGTGCTTCCGTGCCCGTCGCTCTGCACCTCGATCATGGCGATGGCTATGACCGCTGCATGCAGGCTTTCCGCACTGGCTACACCTCTGTCATGATCGACGGCTCGCACGAGTCTTTCGAGGACAACATTGCCCTGACCAAGTCCGTCGCCGATGCTGGCCGCGCCATGGGCGTGCCCGTCGAGGCCGAGCTCGGCAAGGTTGGCGGCAAGGAGGACGACGGTCCCGCAGTTGAGGGCGAGAGCCCCTACACCGATCCTGCCGAGGCCAAGGAGTTCGTCGAGCGCACCGGCTGCACCTCGCTGGCCATTGGCGTTGGCACCAGCCACGGCGTGTACACGAGCGATCCGCACATCGAGCAGTCCGTGGTCAAGGCCATCCGCGACGCCGTCGACGTGCCGCTGGTTCTGCACGGCACCTCCGGTGTGCCCGATGAGCAGGTTGCCGAGGCCGTGAAGAACGGCATCTGCAAGGTTAACTACGCTACCGAGCTGCGTCAGGCCTACACCAAGGGCTTCATGGCCTATATGGCCGAGAACCCTGCCTGCTTCGATTCCAAGAAGCCGGCCAAGGAGGGCATGCGTGAGATCACCGAGCTGGTTAAGATCCGCATGACCAACCTCAACTCTGTGGGCAAAGCAGAGTAACAGCAAGGGTACTCTGATCCCACCGGACGGTTTGGGCGGGTCCCGTACTTAGTTTCCAAAACGTCCTCGCGCATGAAGGCCCCCGTTGTCTCGCTTCTTCGAAGCGTTGACAACGGGGGCCTTCGCGCTGTGGAATGATTTTGGAAACTAAGTACGGGACCCGCCCAAACCGTTCTGCTCAATCGTCCTTGTGGTGTTGGGGCTGAAAGGGTGGGGCGCGGGGGTTACTTGGTTGTTAGGGTTAGCAGGTCGTTGGGGGTTTTGAGGTTGTAGGTGGCGTTTGGGATGTCTTGGTGTGATCCCCATGCCGCTCTGGCAAAACTGACCCCTGCCGAAGTTGCGCATTGTTCGTCGTAGACGGTGTCGCCAACGTAGACGACGTTGCCAGGATTCGCGCCCGTACGCCGGAGATATTCGAGCATGGGAGCGGGTGCGGGTTTATGTTCGGTTGTGTCTTCGACAAGAATGATGTGCTCAAAATACTTATCGAAGCCAAGGGGTGCAATTTCTTTTGCGTATTCGTCGCGCGCACGTGAGGAGACGATGCCAAGTTTGCAGCCGTTGTCGGAGAGTGTTGCGATAACTTCGTGCAAGCCGGGAAACACGCTGATGGTGCTTTTAAAGCTGGCGGCAACTTGGCACCAGCGATCCAGCGTTGCCTGTGAGTAGATCCCAAGTTTCTCAAGGGCGTTCTTGCCGGGTATGCCGAGGGCAAATTCAAGCTCGTGTCGGGGGAGCGTTTTGCCGGTTTCTTCTTGGACAATCTGGACAAGCGATGACAGCACACTTTCTTCTGTATCTGCCAATGTCCCATCAACGTCAAATACGATATGGTCAAAGTGCTTCATATGATTGTTCCTCTCTGTTGTTTGCCTGCAAGTTTGATGCGGTGACAGAAGAAAGGCTAGCGGGATTTCTGCCTGGTACTATCGAGATTCTGCCTCGCTGCTCGATAGCTCGAAGGAGTGCATCCCATTTGTTCTTTAAATACCTGGCCAAGATGGCTTGCTGTCGCAAAGCCGCATTGGCGCGCGACTGTCTGGACCGTTCGCGTGGTGTGTGCCAAAAGCTCGCAAGCACGGTTTACGCGGTATGCGCGCAGATATGCCGCCGGGGTCGTTCCTGCGCAAGCTTCGATAATGCGGTAACACTCTCTTTCGCTTACGCCGGCTGCAGATGCCATCTGGGGCACATCTATAGCGGCTGCATAGTTTGCGCGGATAAAGTCCAGGATTGCCTTGAACTGTACGTCGCGGCCGGTCATCCAAGAGGCGCCGTCGGAGGAAAAGAGCGGTTCGGCCTTGGCGTAAATCTGAATCCAGAGCTCTGACAAGTTATTTCGAAGCGCCATCTCGTTCTGCGGCCGTTGAAGGTCGTGGCTAAAGGAGCTCTTCAGCAAATCGATAAAGGGCATATCGTCGGGGTTGGTGGGCGACCATTTGAGCACATCGACGCCTCGACATTGAAGTAATGGATTGATGTAGCGCTTTTGGAGACGTCCCGCGGGATCGCCGAGCATCGACGGCTGAAAGATATGCAACATTTGAATGGCTGGTGCCGAATTGGCTGATTGCAGCGTGCTGTGCAAAACGCCGCCGTTGATAAAGCCGGCGGACCCTTCCTCAAAGCGTACGTGCTCATGAGCCGCGCGCGTTCGATAGCCAATCGCTCCCTGCTCCATGTAGAAAAGCTCAACCTCGGAATGCCAGTGCCAGGGGACGGAATTGCCCGGATAGCGAGCGAATTCTGCGCGTTCGGCAATATAGGGCCAGTCTTCGGCGGTCTCGGGAAACGCTTCCTCGCGTCCTCCGCGGTGCAATTCTATGTGATCCATGTTTCGCATGGCATCAGTATAAAGCGCGATGGGCTTAGATTGCTCTTGCCTGTTCGGGGAACGCCTTGTCTAGGGATGCTTGGAGCTTTTCGAACGATGCTCGCAAGTTGTGGCTCTGGTCGGTTGACCGTTTGGCTTTTGTGGTGGGGGAGTCGAGGAGGCCGTTTCTCTGTGTCGGGGGGAAGGAGAAAAGGCCTGCATGTTTTAGGGATGGCTGCTGTGCTGCGTCATTGGAAGAATGCATGCTTATGCGGCCTCCTCGATGTCCACCAAAAGGTTGCGCACGGGGTCTGCTGCTAGGTCCCGTGCGTTGGCAGTATTATGCCGCGGCTGCTGCAAAGAAGCGCTAAAGAAAAGCTTAATGAGGTTTGACGTTGCGATGAAATCGCAGGTCAAAGCTATCGAGTAACATGCTTGAAAGGTTTGAGCTTAAGGGCTTTCTAAGGTTTGTGGCGCGGATGTGGCTCGCCTGTGTGGGGCGTGTGGACGGCTCGTTCCTAGCGCTGCGGCTCTGCGGCACGCACCTGCTCGATGACCTTTTCCATCGTGGCGTCGATGCGGTCCTTTTTGAGTTCGCATTCCCAGATGGTTATGGGCGTCCAGCCCATTTCGGTGAGCGCTGCCACGGCGGCACGGTCGCGCTCGACGTTGCGACGGAACTTTGCCTCCCAAAACTCAACATTGCGCTTGGGCTGGCTGGGGTTGCACTTGGGGCAGCGGTGCCAAAAGCAGCCGTTGACGAAGATGGCGATCTTGCGGCCGGGGAAGGCGATGTCGGGCTTGCCGGGAACCTTCCATTCCAAGCGATAGCCGGTAAGACCTGCTGCCCGCAGGCGCTGGCGAACGAGCAGCTCGGGTTTGGTGTTCGCACGCTTGTTGCCCTTCATGGACTTTTTGATGGCGGCGCGACGGCGCACCAGTTCGCGCTCGTCGGCGGAAAGGTCCGAGGTGTCGATGCCGTCGAGCAGGCCGGGCTTGGCGCGCTTTTTGCTGCGGCGTTTAGGTGCGCGCTTGGGCTTGGTGGCGGGCTCGTCGGTCGCGGCGGCCTCGGCGTCGTTGACAGTGCCGTTGGCCTCGAGCCGGTCTTCCTTCAGCTCAATCAGGGCATCAATGAGCCCCTTGTCGGCGGGCATCCACTCAACGGTGGCAAGCGAGGTGCGTGGAATCCAGCGGATATCAAGCTGACGGTCATGCTTCTGAGGCTCATCGGATTCATCGGCCAGCGAGCAGTAGTAGCACTCCATGGAGAGATGAAAATCGGGGTAGTCATACTCAACGGTGTAGAAATCGCGCAGGTTGGTGACTTTTACCTGCAGCTCTTCCATGAGCTCGCGGCGTACGGCGTCCTCGGGCGACTCGCCGCGCATGAGCTTGCCACCGGGAAACTCCCATAGTCCCTGCATGTCGCCATAGCCGCGCTGCACGGCAAGCAGCTCATCAGATCCTTCCTTGCGAATGATCCCAGCGGCAACATGAACAGTCTTCAACAGGAGTCCTCTCTTAACATCAACACGTGACAGGCTAGCTACCCGTACCTTACACAACGGTAAGGCAAGCGTAAGCCATATCGATGGTAGCCGACTCGGCTTCTTGCGACTATAGATGCCGTAGACTAATCGCAAGAAAGGACTCGGTATGCAAACCACGCACATGGCGACCCCGGTACTGGAGGTCGCGCATCTCGAAAAGGTATATGGAGCGCTGGGCAACGTGACCCGTGCGCTCAACGACGTCAGCTTTACCGTCAACCGCGGCGAATTCGTTGGCATTATGGGCGCCTCGGGCTCGGGCAAGTCGACGTTGCTCAACTGCGTCTCGACCATCGATAGCGCCACGAGCGGCACGATCCGCATCAACGGACAGGACGTAACACGCATGAAGCAGGCTAAGCTTTCGCAGTTCCGCCGCGAAGAGCTCGGCTTTATCTTCCAGGACTCTAACCTGCTCGATACCCTTACGGCGCGCGAGAACATCGCCCTGCCGCTCACCATCGCCCGCACAAACTCGGCAGAGATCTCGACTCGCGTGCAGGATGTGGCAGCGCGCCTGTCCATCAGTCAGGTGCTCGACAAGTATCCCTACCAGATGTCCGGCGGTCAGCAGCAGCGCGTTGCCGCGGCTCGCGCGCTCGTCACCGACCCCACCATGATCATGGCCGACGAGCCCACCGGCGCCCTCGATTCCAAGAGCGCTCGCCTGCTGCTCGAGAGCCTGGAGGCCCTTAACCGCCGCCTACGCGCCACCGTGCTCATGGTTACGCACGACAGTTTTGCCGCCAGCTACACGAGCCGTGTGCTGTTCATTCGCGACGGCAAGATCTTCACCGAGCTGCGCCGCGGCGACACCGACCGCCGAGAGTTCTTCGACCGCATTATGGAGGTCGTTGCCATGATGGGCGGTGAGGGCTCCGATGCTCTGTAAACTCGCTTGGGGCAACGTCCGCCGTGCCGGCCGCGACTACCTCGTCTACCTTTTGACGCTCACCCTGGGCGTCACGGTCTTCTATGCCTTTAACACCATCTCGATGCAGGTCGACATCGCCGGAATCGATGAAAAGGGCTTGGCGCAGGTAATGGGCAGCATGCTCGGCGACCTGACGTACTTTTTGGCCGGTGTCATGGCCTTTTTGATGGTGTATGCCAATAACTTCATCATGAAACGCCGCAAGAAGGAGTTTGGCCTGTACCAGGTGCTCGGCATGGGGCGCGGGCGCGTCGCCACGATCATGGCGCTCGAGACGGTGATTGTCTCGGTGGTGGCCTTTGTCGCCGGCATTGTGCTGGGTGTGGGACTCTCCCAACTCATGACGTTCTTTACGGCCTCGCTCTTTAAGACACAGATCGCCAATTTCCACTTCTTTTTCTCGATGCATGCGTTCAATCTGACCCTTGCCTGCATGCTCGTAATGTTTGTGCTCACGCTACTGCTGAACCTCCGCGCCGCGCGTCGCACCAAACTCATCGAGCTTATGGGTGCCGAGCGTCGCAACGAGAGCATCAAGACACGCAACCCCTGGATCGCGATTGCCATCTTTGCCGTGGGTGCGGTGCTGGTGGGCGTGGCCTATTACCGTCTGCTACGTGATGGGTTCCCGCTAACCGCGACGGACAGCAAGCTGCAAGAGGCCATGAACCAGTTTGGTATTACGACCGCTATGGTTACCGTGGGCACCTTTGCCCTGTTCTGGGGACTCTCGGGCATGCTCATCAAGCTGCTACAGAGCCTGCGCGGCGTGTATTGGCGCGGCCTCAACATGTTTACCGTGCGCCAGTTTGCGGCCAAGGTCAACACGGTGTGCTTTTCGATGGGCGTCATCGCGATGCTCCTGTTTTTGGCCATCACCTCGGTGACGTGCGGTATGTCAATTGCCAACGTGATGAATGAAAACCTGGAGCGCTATAACCCTGTTGACGTGTCTCAGACGTATGTCTATTACACGCCCGATACGCTCGACTACTACAAAGGGTACAAAGGGTATGTCAATTCGTCTGAGGCCGATAGCATGGTGTTGGCCGATACAACGGTCGATTTGTACCCTGCATGGCACGGCAAGAGCAAGTCGGCGGACAACAACGACGAGACCGGCAAGAAGGTCGATATCGCCGATGTTGCCGGTGAGCATGTGCAGATCGATTCGTATCTGAGTTACCCATTTGGCGGCTCGAATCCTCCGGTGACCCCAAGTGAGATGTGCAAGATCATGGGCGAAAAGCTTCCCAAGGCGTTCGGGGGTAGCAATGCCGATACGATGGGTCTGTTTGTGACGCCGGCGAGCCAGTACAACAAACTGCGTCAGATGATGGGCGAGGAGCCGGTGCACATCGGTCACGACCAGTATCTGCTCACATGTGATATGGGCGGCGAGCTGGTCGACCTGTACACCAAGTATATGGCTGGCGGCCATGCCCTTACCTTGGGCGGGCATACGCTCAAGCCCGCAACCGATAAGTCGGACGAAGATACGGCGGCCATCGCCAACTCGGCGATGGGCAGTAATCCGGGTACCGTCGTCGTTGCCGACGAGCTGTTGTCCCAGCTTAATCTGCAGCCGTATTCCAGTAGCCTGCTCGTTAACTACAAACAGGGGATAGATACGACCGAGGCAGACGAGAGCATTAAATACACTCTGCTCGACAATCTGCTCGTTGACGGCAAAGAGCCGGGGTCGTGGGGAATCTTTATCACACGCTCCGAGATGTACACACAAGCAGCGCAAATGAACGGTCTTATTAGTTACCTAGCCATCTACATCGGCTTTGTTTTGGTCGTTGCATGCGCGGCGATTCTGTCGATCCAGCAACTCTCCAACGTGGCCGACGGCAGCCGCAGCTATCGTGTGCTGGCACAGATCGGCTGCGACGACCGCCAGATTCGCCATTCGGTGATGGCGCAGCAAGCGGTATTCTTCTTGTTCCCGCTGGCAGTGGGCCTGGCGCACTCCTTTGTGGCACTTAAGGTGATCATCGAGCTGGTGAGCATATTCGGAAATATGAGCATCGGCGGCACCGTGGGCCTCACCTGCGCGATCTTCCTGGCGGCATACGGTGGCTACTTCTTGGTGACCTACCTCATGAGCGCCGGCATGGTACAAGCTGCCATCGCCACCCGCTACAGCGAATAACAAGCGGGCAAAACGGTCGCAAAACCAGAGCAAATAACCGCCGCGAAGGGAGCCGGGCGCCTTTCGCGGCGGTTTTTGCCTATCTGGTGTGTCTCGGATGCAAGTGAGTAGACTTTTTTGAACTTGCCGAGTACATCGCGACAAATGATCGATAAAACCGCAGGTCAGAGCTGTGGCGTTTTGGGGCGTGCTTGGCCTCCTGCAAAAAGCCTACTCACTTGGTTTTTCTGCTAGAAGACCGCCACGAGGGAAAAACAGCTCTCTCGTGGCGGCTGGCGTTTGCCCAGATAAAACATACCAAAATAAACCTGTCCCTTTTTGGCAGGTTAGCGCTTCCAAAAGTGGAGGATTAACGTCGTGCGATTTTGCTGTTCGGTTTTGACCAGGATGTTGTGGATGTGGGTCTTGACGGTGCCCACGGCAAGGAATTCTTGGTTCGACTTGCCCCGCACTACCAGACGCAAAACCTCGGCTTCGCGGTTGGAGAGCTTGTAGGCGTTGCGATAAGAGGGCATTTGCCCTTCGATGTGTCGATCAAGATCGCTGGCGTTCTTTTCTTCGGACGCCTCCTGCATGCGAATCGAAAGCACGTGATAGGTGTAGGCGATGAGCAGAATCGCAAAGTAGCACGCAAAGACGTTCTCGCTAAAGTTGCGCTCGGACAGGTATAGCTGCAGCCAAGAGGGCGCCAGGCTCATGGGGACGACCAGGATGCTGTAGAAGTCCTCGGCAACGATGCACCCGACCAGGACGGCGCCGATAATCAGGTGCTTTCGTTGGTTGTTAACGCGTGCCTTCAACTCGACCTTTGTACTTTTATGAGCCGTCCAAAAGATGTACAGCCCCACAAAGATAAGGAACACCTGGCGCATTGCGTAGTAGAGCCACTGATGCATGGGGCCGTAGGGGACAGCGTCGATAGTCAGCGACTCGCACAGCAAAAACGTTACGACGGGGATAACGAATTGCTTTTTAGAATGTTTGTCGAGCAAGTCCCTGGCAATGGCCCAAATAAAAGCCTGCGAAGCGGTCGCCACAGGGGTCCGCATCACGGGCATGATGATTGGGTAATAGTCGCTAGCTGGAAAGCTCTAGTTTTTGCAGCGTGTATTCAAAAAAGAAAATCTCGGTCATCTCGAAGGCATAGCAAATAAAAACGCCGCTGCCATAGATAAAGAACTGTCGGCGAGACGAGGCGTAGGCGGCAAGCGAGAGCGCCGCTCTCGAGGCTCTCGAGCAGCTCTAAGCCTCAAGGCTTCTAAAAGCGCGTTTGCGGGCGGCGGATGCTCGTCTCCTGTCGCCCGCTCACCGAGGCTTGGCAATTGTCTTAATATCTTAAGGGTCTCGATTTGTCCAAGACTGAGCGAAGGAGCTCATCATGAGCGACGGAAAGAAGAAGCTTTCCTTCTTGACGGTCATTTCGACCATCATCTGCGTCGTCTTCGTTTGCGAGGCCGCCGCTCCCGCTGCTGCCATTGGCAACCAGCAGTTCTTCTGGTGGATCTTCCTGATCCTGACCTTCCTGCTCCCTTATGGCATGGTTGTCGCCGAGCTCGGCACTACCTATGACGGCGAGGGCGGCATTTACGACTGGGTACGTGATGGCCTGGGCGACAAGTGGGGCGCCCGCATCTCGTACTACTACTGGGTTAACTACCCGCTGTGGATCGCCTCGCTGGCTACCATGTTCCCCGACATTCTGGGCATGGTCTTTGGCGTCGAGTTCAATCTGATCGCCAAGTTGGGTATCGATCTTGCCTTTGTGTGGATCGTCTACCTCATGGGCCGCTCCAAGGCGGCCGACTCCGAGTGGGTCCTGAACGGCGGCGCCATCGTCAAGGTCGCCGTTGCCGTTATCGTCGGCGCTCTGGGCATTTGGTATGCCATGGAGAACGGTTTTGCGAACGACATGTCCGCTGCCACCTTCCTGCCCGAGCTTACCAACACCAACGCTCTCGGCTACCTGTCGATCATCATCTTTAACTTCATGGGCTTCGAGGTCATCTGCACCATGACCGACGATATGGCCGATCCCGCTCGCGATATCCCCAAGGCTATCATCGTCGGCGGCCTGTCTATCGCCGTGATCTATCTGTTCGCTGGCTTTGGCATCGGCGCTGCGGTGCCGGCCGATTCCATCGATCCCGACTACGGCATGATCTACGCTGTCCAGACCATGGTGGGCGACTCCATGATCTTCAAGGTCATCTGCATTGCCTTCCTGATCACCCTGTTCGCCAACATGGCTGCCTGGTCCTTCGGCGTCAACTCCGTTGCTCGTTATGCTGCCGAGCATGGCAACATGCCCAAGGTCTTTGCCTCGATGATCTCGGATGACGACATGCCCAACGGCGCCAACCTGGTCAACGCCATCGTCGCCTCCCTGGTGCTGTGCCTGCAGCTCGTTCCCATCGACGCCATCTCCAACGGTGTCTTCTGGATGCTCTTCGGTACCTCCGTTGTATTCTTGCTGCTCACCTACATCCCGATGTTCCCGGCATTCCTCAACCTTCGTAAGAACGACCCTAACCGTGCGCGCATCTTTACGTTCCCGTTTAAGGGCGCCATGATGAAGGTCATGCTGGCTATTCCCTGCATCGAGCTGATTCTGGCTATCGTTGCAACGCTGATTCCGTTCTCTGTCGATGAGATTGGCGATAAGGTCCCGATGATCGTTATCTTCATCGTGCTTTTGCTTATTGGCGAGGTTGTCCGCGTCGTCAGTGCTAAGGGTCGCGAGACCGAGTACAAGGGTCTCACCCCCGAGCTGGCTGCTCAGCGTCTCGCTGAGGAGGCCGCCGAGGCCGAAGAGGACTAGAGCACCCGGATTCGGGGCTCCAACCCTCCTCGCTACTTGACCATTCCCCGGGGTGGGTGTGAACGATAGCTCTGGTAATCACCGCCCGCCCCAATCTCTCTTCCGTATCCTTCGTGCGTTTTGTCTCCGCGCGCCAGGTTACGTCGTCGCTTGCCGGTGCGACTCCGTGAAAACCGGCGCCGGGCGCCCCGACCTTTGCCGGGGAACGGGCGTCCGCCACCTCTTGGTTTTAGGCTGCGGGTAACCCGCCTGCAGCAAGCGATCGTTCGATTTGGAGGAAATCTTATGCGTACGATCACCGAGTCCGAGTCCACCCCTAAGGCCGACGGCTACTTTATGCCTGCTGAGTTCGCTCCGCAGGATCGCGTGTGGATGGGCTGGCCCCATCGCACCGATACCTGGGCCCATGGCGCCAAGCCGGCTCAGAAGCAATATGCCGCCATCGCTCGCGCTATTGCCGAGTTCACTCCGGTTACCATATGCGTCAATCAGGCCGACTACGCTAACTGCAAGGCCGTCTTTGAGGAAGACGAGAACGTTACCGTTATCGAGATGACCACCGACGACGCTTGGTTCCGCGACACCGCTGCCACTTTTGTTATCAATGGCAAGGGCGATAAGCGCGCCAACCACTGGCACTTCAACGCCTACGGCGGCCTCGTCGACGGCCTCTATTTCCCGTGGGACAAGGACGAGCAGATCGCCCTTAAGATAGCTGAGCTCTCCGGCTGCCGTCGCTATCGTCCCGATGACATGATCCTCGAGGGCGGTTCCATCACCGTCGACGGCGAGGGCACCGTGGTCGTGACCGACCAGTGCCTGCTTTCCCCGGGCCGCACCTGCTCTGCGGTTCTGGAGGAGGAAGAGGATTCCGAGTCCATCTGGCCCAAGTTCAAGAGGAAGTTCGAGCCCTGGAGCGAGGAACTTCGCGCCTATATGGACGAGCACCTCAAGGATTACCTGGGTGTCGAGAAGGTCATCTGGGTCAAGGAGGGCATCGACCCCGAGGAGACCAACGGTCACATCGATGATGTCGCCACATTCATCGCTCCGGGCGTCATGGCCTGCATCTGGACTGACGATCCCGAGTATCCGTTCTACGAGCAGTGCCACGCCATCTACGAGACCCTCTCCAACGCCGTTGACGCCAAGGGCCGCAAGATGAAGGTCTACAAGCTCTGCATGCCCGTGAACCCGCTGTTCATGGACCAGACTTCCTGCGACACCATCGACGCCGACGAGAACGCCGAGCCGCGCGTCGCCGATGAGCCGCTGATCGCCTCCTACATGAACTACCTGGTCACCAACCACGGCGTTATCGTCCCGCAGTACGGCGACGAGAACGACCAGCTTGCCGTTGACACGCTCCAGAAGATCTACGACGAGGTCTGGGGCGAGGGCGTCTACAAGTGCGTCGGCGTTCAGTCCGAGCAGGTCGTCTTCGGCGGCGGAAATATCCACTGCATTACGCAGCAGGAACCCTCGGCGTAACTGTCTGTCTTCCCGAGGCACGGCACCTTCCCGTTCATTCGTCGCTTGCGTACCCAAAGTACGCGGCGCACCTCTTTCACGGGAATCTGCCGCACCTCAGAAACCCAGCCGATTAATCGGACCGACGTAGCTTGCTACCGCATTAGTCATTGGTGCCAACTCTGGCAACGATGCAGGTCGAAAAACGTCAGCGAAAACCCGCCAGAGCGAGCAAGGTGCCTTGAAGCGAGGCGGCATTGACCTTTTGGTCATGCCGTCGAAGCTGAAAGGCAGATTGCCGTTCTGGCGGGTTTGCAGCGTCGAGCCGTTACGCGGTTTGGTAAAACCGCGTAACTAAATACGTTCCGCGATTTCGTGGATGAGGTAGTCGGTCTTTTCCCAGCCCAGGCACGGGTCGGTGATCGACTTGCCAAAGACGCCGCCGTCGACCGGCTGGTTGCCGTCCTCCAGATAAGACTCGATCATAAAGCCCTTGACGAGCTTGGAGATGGATTCGTTGCGGCGGCAGCTGTCGAGCACCTCCTTGCAAATGCGATACTGCTCCAGCGGACGTTTACCCGAGTTGTCGTGGTTGCAGTCGATGACCGCTGCCGGGTTGGCATAGCCGGCGTGCTCGGTATAGCGCTCGGCCAGGCGTTCCAGGTGTTCGTAGTGGTAGTTGGGGTAGGTGCGCCCATCGAGACCGATGTAGCCGCGCATGACAGCGTGCGCAAGCGGGTTGCCGTCGCACTCGACTTCCCAGTTGCGGAAGATGAAGCTCTGGTGTGCCTGCGCGGCGTAAATGGAGTTGAGCATAACGGTGGTAGAGCCGGCAGTGGGATTCTTCATGCCGACGGGTACCGAAATGCCGCTCGACACAAGGCGATGCTCCTGGTTCTCGACCGAGCGTGCACCCACGGCAACATAGCTCAGCAGGTCAACGAGGTACTGGTAGTTTGACGGATAGAGCATCTCGTCGGCGGTGAAGAAGCCCGTTTCCTCAATAACGCGCAGGTGCATATGGCGGATGGCCTTGACGCCTTCGAGCAGGTCGTCGGGAGCCTCAGGGTTGGGGTTGTGCAGCAGGCCTTTGTAGCCGGTGCCCTTGGTGCGCGGCTTATTGGTGTAGACGCGCGGAATGATGATGAGCTTGTCCTTGACCTCTTCGGCGGTCTTGGCCAGCCGGTTCATGTACTCAAGTACCGAGTCCTCGCGGTCGGCAGAGCACGGGCCGATGATGAGCACCTTGCGTGCGTCCTCGCCGGTAAAGACTTTGGCGACCTCGGCGTCGAATGCCTGCTTTTTGGCGGTAAGCTCGGCAGAAAGCGGCATTTCCTCGCGGATCTCCATGGGGATCGGCAGCCTGCGTTTGAATTCCATGGCCATAGGAGTCTCCTCAATCTATAGAAAGAGCAATAAGCGTATTGTCGAATGCTCGGCATTATCCGCTGTCGCACGCTAAAGTGCAAGTCCTTGTCACCTCGAAACCTACCAAAAAGGACAGGTTTATTTTGGCAGGTTTTATCTGGGCAAACGTCAGCTGGCCCTGGAATGGAATGATGCCATGTGGCCTGGGAGGGGCTGTCAATCAGGTCGTAGGGGAGGCGGTTCGAGGGCCGCAAAACAAAAACGGGGGCGCAGGTTGTCCTGCGCCCCCGTTCTCGGGCGTCATTCGTTCCCTGCGGCCGAATCTACGCCGCCTCGTCGAACTGCGAGTTGTACAGGTCGGCGTAGAAGCCTCCTTGGGCGAGCAGCTCGTCGTGTGTGCCCTTCTCGACGATGTCGCCGTCGCGGATCACCAAGATTACGTCGGCGTTGCGGATCGTGGACAGGCGGTGCGCGATAACAAAGCTGGTACGGCCCTGCATCAGCGCATCCATGGCGCGCTGGATGAGCTCCTCGGTGCGGGTATCGACGTTGGAGGTCGCCTCGTCCAGAATCAGCGCCGGGCGGTCGGCCAAAATGGCACGGGCGATGGTCACGAGCTGGCGCTGACCCTGCGACAGGTTAGTGCCCTCCTCGTTAATCATAAAGTCGTAGCCGCCGGCGAGCGTATGGATAAAGTGGTCGCAGCGTGCGGCGCGTGCGGCGGCTTCGACCTCGGCATCGCTCGCATCGGGGCGTCCGTAACGGATGTTCTCGCGGATGGTGCCGTTAAACAGCCAGGTATCCTGCAGTACCATGGCAAACTCGCCGCGAAGTGCCGCGCGGTCCCAGTCGCGCACGTCGACACCCTCGACGCGCAGCGAACCGCCGTCCACATCGTAGAAGCGCTGCAGCAGCTTGATGAGCGTGGTCTTGCCGGCGCCGGTGGGGCCGACGATGGCGATGGTCTGGCCGGGCTGCGCCTCGCAGCTAAAGTCGTGGATGATGGTCTTGTCGGGCGTGTAGCCAAACTTGACATGGTCAAACTCCACGTGACCGGGGCGCTTTTCGGGAATCTGCGCGTCGGCCTTCTGCTCCTCCTCGGGTGCGGCCAGGAACTCAAAGACGCGCTCGGTGGCAGCGGCCATCGATTGCATCGTGTTGCTCACGTTGCCCAGCTGCTGCACGGGTTGCGTAAAGTTGCGAACGTACTGGATAAAGCTCTGGATGTCGCCGGGCGTGGCATTACCGGTCAGCGCGAGCTGCGCGCCCACCACGACGACGCCCACGTAGCCCATGTTGCCCACCAGGCTCATAAGCGGCATCATCAGGCCCGACAGGAACTGCGAACGCCAGCCACTAATAAAGAGGCGGTCATTTTGATGGTCGAACTCTTCGATCGAGGCCTCGGCGCGGTCGAACACCTGAATAACGTTCTGGCCGGCAAAATCCTCTTCGATAATGCCGTTGACGGCGCCCAGGACCTGCTGTTGCTCGCGGAAGTACGGCTGCGAGAAGTGAATCATCACGGTCAGGATAATTGCGGCAGCCGGCAGCGTGAGCACGGTGACGCCGGTGAGCGGCAGGCTGATCGACAGCATCATGACGAGCACGCCGATAATCTGCGTCACCGACGTGATGAGCTGTGTCACGCTCTGGTTGAGCGACTGGCCGAGCGTATCGACGTCGTTGGTGATGCGGCTGAGCACGTCGCCCTTGCTGTGGCCGTTGAAGTAGCTCATCGGCACGACGGCGATCTTGGCGGCGATCTCCTTGCGCATGCGGTAGCAGATCTTTTGCGTGACGCCGGTCATGAGCCAGCCCTGGATGAGGCTGCAAACAGAGCTTGCCAGATACAGGCAGAGCAAAAAGCCGAGCGTCTTGGCGATCCAGGCAAAGTCAACGTCGCCCGTACCGTTGACCTTGGCGACCAGGCCTTCGAATAGCTTGGTCGTAACCTGGCCGAGCACCTTGGGTCCCACAATGTTAAAGACGACCGAGCACACGGCAAAGGCGACGGCGGCAAGCACGGCAATCTTGTGCTGGCCGATATAGCCGAGCAGCTGCCTCATGGTGCCCTTAAAGTCCTTGGCCTTTTCGCCGCGACGCATGCCACCCATGCGGCCCATGGGACCACGCTGGCGGGTGGACTTGGGAATCTGAGTCTTGGTCTCGTCTGCCATTAGTGCTCGCCTCCTTCCATAACGGCTGCAATTTCTTCTTGGGTGAGCCCCAGCTCCTCGGCGGAAAGCTGCGACTGTGCGATCTCCAGGTACGCCGGGCAGCTGTGCAGCAGCTCCTCGTGCGTGCCGGTGCCCACCACATGGCCGTCGTCGAGCACGATGATCTGATCGGCGTGCATGATGGTCGCGATGCGCTGGGCCACGACCACGAGCGCGGCGTCGGTAACGTTTTTGGCCAGCTCTTCGCGCAGACGCGCGTCGGTCTTGTAGTCGAGGGCGCTAAACGAGTCATCGAACACCACGACCTCGGGCTTTTTGGCCAACGCGCGGGCGATGGCCAGGCGCTGGCGCTGACCGCCCGAAACATTGGAGCCGCCCTGGCTGATGGGGGAGTCGTAGCCGCCCTCGCGCTCGGCGATAAAGTCCTCCGCCTGGGCGACGCGTGCCGCCCGGTGCATGTCCTCGTCGCTCACCATGTCGCCGGCAAACTTAAGGTTGCTCTCCACGGTGCCCGAGAACAGGCGCCCCTGCTGCGGGATGTAACCAATGCGGCGGCGAAGCTCGGAAAGGGTCATATCGCGCACGTCGATGCCGTCGAGCGAAATGCTGCCGCCGGTGACGTCGTACAGGCGCGGGATGAGCTGCACGAGCGTGGACTTGCCCGAACCCGTGGAGCCGATGATGCCGAGCATCTGGCCGGCATGCGTGGTGAAGTTCACGCCGCTGATGACATCGGCGCGGGCATCGGGATACTGGAAGCTCACGTCGCGGAAGGTGAGCTCACCGCGCGGCGCGCTGGCAGCAGGCAGTTTGGGCGAGGCGGGGTCGTTGATGCTCGTGGGGCAGGTGATGACCTCTTCCACGCGCTCGGCGGCGACCTCGGCGCGGGGCAGGATGACCGACACCATGGTGAGGATCATAAACGCCATGACGATCTGCATGGTGTAGGAGATAAACGCCATCATGTTGCCGACCTGCATCACGCCGTCGGACACGCCCTGCGCACCAAACCAGACGATAAGCACGGTGATGCAGTTCATGACGAGCATCATGAGCGGCATCATAAAGCTCATGGCTCGGTTGGTGTAGAGCTGCGTGGTCATCAGGTCGAGCGAAGCCTTGTCAAAGCGCTCGAGCTCATGCTCTTCGCGGTTGAACGAGCGGATGGGCATAAGACCGTCGAGCAGCTCGCGGGCGGTAAGGTTCACGCGGTCCACAAAGCTCTGCATCTTCTTGAACTTGGGCATGGTGAGGCCCATAAGCACGCCGACAACGGCCGAGACGGCGATGATGGCCACGGCGATGGTCCACTCCAGGCCGGTGTGGTTGGCCAGGACGCGCATGACGGCGACGATGCCCATGACGGGCGCCAGTAGGCACATGCGGATAAACAGGGTTGCGGCCATCTGAATCTGCTGAATGTCGTTGGTGCAGCGGGTGATGAGCGAGGCTTGGCTAAACTTGCCCACCTCGGCCGGCGAGAAGTGCATAACCTTGTTGAAGGTCTCGCGGCGCAGGTCGCGGGCGATGGAGCAGGCGGTACGCGAAGCCACGGCACCGGTCAGGATGGTGGCGACGAGCGACACCAGGCACAGGCCAAACATCGTGGTCGCCATGCGGCCCAGGTAGGCGTTCTGCACGTCGGCGGGGTCGATGCCCTGCGCCTTGTACTCGTCCTGCACATAGCTCACAGCGCGTTGGGTCACGATGGAACCCGACATGGAGCCCAGTTTGTCCGCCATATCGTTAGCGCCCTCGACGAGCTTGCCCTGGTCGATTAGGCCGCCTTCAACGCCTAGACGCAGGCTCTTCATGGTAATCTTGCCGCCGTCGGCATCAATCTGCTTTTGCATGTTCTGCGCCGCTGCGGCCTTCTGCTGCATCTCGGCGAGCTGCTCGGGCGTCATCGCCGCCATCTGCTCGGGGGTGGGCATGGCCTGGGCAGCGTTGCTGTCTTTCTCGCTGGACGTGCCGGCCATGTCGCCCATGGAGTCGGCGTCGATGCCCTGGTTGAAGGCGAGCACGACGGTCTCGGGCAGGCTCATGATGTCGGCAATCTTGCCGCCGTCGGCGCGCTCCTCCTCGGTGCCCTTGTACGTTCGAATGCCGTTATTGTCTGCCTTGCTAAACACGGCCTCCACAGCCTTGGCGTCCTTGGCGCTCATAAAGAGTTCGAGGTCGTCGAGCGATTCGGTGCGGATGGTGTCGGGCACGGGCGAGGCGATGCCACCTTGCTGCACGCCCACGTCGACGATGTCGCTCATATAGGTAGGCAGCGCCAGATCGGCGTTGCAGCTGATTACGATAAGTACGATAGCTGCGAACAGTGCCAGGATATGCTTTTTAAAGAGTCTGAGAATCCTCACTCGGCATCTCTCCTTTCTTGATTGCGGTCGATAATTTCGTTGGCACGTCTTAGAAGGCGCACCATCTCTTGGGTATCTGTTTCGCCGAGCTGCTCGAGGAAGGCCGCGGTGCGGTCCTCGAATTCCCGACGTTTGATTTCGAGGACCTGGAATCCCTTGTCGGTCACCGTGACGTGTACGCGACGACGGTCGGTCTTTGAGTGCTTGCGCTCGACCCAGCCCTTGGCTTCGAGGGCGCGCAGAATATTGGCGATACGGGCGTTCGAGACCCAGGCACGATCAGCGAGTTCGCTCGGAGTGAGCGAGCCGCCAGCGAGCATGAGGGCGCGCATGACAGCCATCTCGCCGCCGAGAGCTTTGTCCGCAAAGCGCGAAATACGCTGATGCATGCTGCCAAACTCAGTTAAGAGCTGACGCCCAAGCTCATGGAAATCGGTATCTTCCACCGAAAACCCCTAACACTAGAAACTATTTTCGGTGAAAGATGATACCCCCGCTCAACTATCCCATTCGGTAGATTTCTAGGTATGTCCCAAAAATCTACTTGGTTGCTAGGCAATATAAAGAGCGTATAAAAACTTAAAATCATTCAAAAATTGTAGCGTTTTAAAGAATTATCATGCACACGGATAGGCGAGGGGTTGTCACCACCATGACGACTGGGACTCATATAATCGCCACGTGCGATGCTCCAACTTCCCGCAAGGAGACACCTAAATAAAGGGGGATGGAGTCATGGCATTTGACTTCACGGGCAAGACCGCGATTGTCACGGGCGGCACTCAAGGCATTGGCCTCGAGATCGCCAAGGGCATCGTCGCGGGCGGCGGACACGTCGCGCTCATCGCAAGGAACGCTGCTAAGGGCGAGGCCGCTGTGGCCGAGCTTGGCGAGGGCAACAAGTTCTATCAGCTCGATGTTGCCGATGCGCCCAAGGCGCGCGAGACCGTCGAGCAGATTTTTACGGACCTGCCGCAAACCAACATTCTGATCAACTGCGCCGGCGTCATCAGCACCAAGAAGTTCGACGAGATCGATGACACCGAGTGGCGCCGTACCATCGACATCAACCTCAACGGTACCTTCACTATGATGAATGCCGTGTACCCGCACTTTAAGGCGGCCCACGCCGGCACTATCGTCAACGTGAGTTCCGTTGCTGGCAAGATCGGCGGCGGCCTGCTCGGCACCGCGGCTTACGCGAGCTCCAAGGCCGGTGTTAACGGTCTAACCAAGGCAGTCGCCAAGGAGGGCGGCAAGTTTGGCGTTCGCTGCAACGCCGTGTGCCCGTCGCTCACGTTGACCGATATGACCTCGATTCTCTCTGACGAGAATTCTCAGCGCATCATCAACGGTATTCCTCTGGGCCGCGCCGCCCAGGCCAGCGAGCCTGCGCAGATGGTGCTGTTCTTCGCTTCCGACCTCGCCAGCTTCGTGAACGGCGAGATCGGTGACTGCGACGGCGGCATCGTCTTGGACGGGTAATACCCCGCGGTGATCGTTTGGCGGCGACCCTGGCGACTCGGGGTTGTCGCCTTCTTTCTGACATAGGCGCGTGCGGCTGCGATTCGCATGCATCCAAAGGAGATATATATGAGTGAATCGACTGCGGTGGAGGCGCCGGCGGCAAAGGAGCCGTTCTTTAAGATGTCCTCCATCCCGGGTGCCAATATTTTGGTGCCGCTTCTGTTGGGCTGCCTGCTCAACACGCTGTTCCCCGACCTGTTTAAAACACTCGGCAGCTTTACGCTTGGCATGACCCAGCAGGGCGCAGGCCCGCTTGTTGGCGCTTTTTTGCTCATCGTCGGTACGACGATTTCGTTTAAGAGTGCTCCTGCCGCCGCTGCCCGCGGTGCCATCATCATCGCCGTCAAGCAGATCGTGGTCGTTGCCGTGTCGCTGCTCATCCTTTATGTGTTCAACGACAACCTGTTTGGCATCTCGGCCATGGTAATGCTGGCCGCTTGCACGGGTGCTAACAACGCTATGTACGCTGGACTGATGGGCACCATGGGCAACGAGGCCGAGCGTGGCGCCGTCGCCATCACCACGCTGGTTGTCGGCCCTCCGGTCACGATGATTGTCCTTGGTGCCGCCGGCCAGGCTCCGATCGGCTGGTCGCTCGTGGGCGCCATCCTGCCGATCATCGTCGGCATTATCCTGGGCAACCTCTTCCCGAGCTTTAAGAAGATGATGGCACCGGCACTTTCCGCCATCATCGTGCTCGTCTTCTTTGCCATGGGTTCGACCATGACTTTTGGTCAGCTTATCAACGGTGGTCTTCCCGGCATCCTGCTCGGCGTGATCTGCTCGGTGATCTTTGCAATTCCCGTCATCGCGGTCGATAAGCTCACGGGCGGTACGGGTGTCGCAGGTGCGGCCATTTCGAGCTGCGCCGGAGCCAATGTGGCCAC
>UMIN01014197.1_pt1 | contig 25350 bp, 20 predicted proteins | sample 1965811 | NCBI WGS metagenome assembly UMIN01 (sample SAMEA4836123, study PRJEB28245) | human gut metagenome | biome: gut microbiome; material: fecal sample | place: Denmark | collected 2008
TAATATAGGCATCCAACTTGGGAGGATTTTTCTCCAGTTCTTCATAAGTCTTGTAATCTCCAGCCAAAGTCAAATTCTTTTTCAGAAAGGCAGAATACCGCTGAAAACGTACCAGCCGTTCCGGCGCTGTCAGCTTCAAATACCAGTGCCGTTTCGTCCGGTCAAAGCCGCTCTTTCCCTCATAAGGATCGTATAGACTATCAATTACCTTAGGATGATAGTTGATCACGCAGGACTCTGCACCCAACTGCCGCAAAGCCTTCTGCAAAGCCCAGGTCTGCAAAGTCGCACCGAAGTTAAAAGCACTGTGAAAAGTCACAACTCCTACTTTCATCGCTCTTCCTCCCTCCAGATTTCTTCAAAGTCAGCTCTTCCATCACAGACAACAATGTTAGAATCCTTTTTCAGTCCTTTTTTCTTTGCCAGTTCCTCAGATAGGACCACTCTCTCAAAATCAGCTCTTCGCTTCAGCAGATAATCTACCTGCCTGCGAAAGCTCTCATCCGTATTGTACAATCCTTCCTGTCTTCCAAGGCAGAGAATCCTGTGATCTGATGTACAGCGCAAAATCCAGTACAGACGCTTTGTCCTACAGGAGAGAATCACCAGTTTGTCAAACTCATAGCTTCCATATATCTTCTGGTATTCTCTCAGAGCCAGTCTGTTCGTCAATTTTGCCAGAGGGCCTTTATCGATATCATAGCGAAATACAATTTGACTGGCAATCAGCTCCAAAATCGTGTAATTTGCTTTGATCTCAATGGGGAAATAATAGATTCTAGGATCCAGCTCTGACAGCACAGAACTTGTCTGTCTCATGACATACCCTGGAAACGAAAGATAGTACTCTCTTCGTTCTCCATCTCTTTGCACCTGAGCATTCAATTCTTTCACCAAAGCTCTGTCCACCGCTCTTTGGGTAAAGACAAGCACTTTCTCTTTTCCATTATTTGAGATTTTCTGTACCGGCAGCTCACCTCTCACACCTCGAATCCACTCGTCACAGACCATAACCGCATTGTCCTTTCTGTCATAAGGACAGAATTTTGCTCTGAACTCAGACAGATCATATTCTGGCTCCCTGAGAAGCTTCTGAAGCCTTGTGACACCCTTCGCCTGAGGCAGACCTATTTCGTCCAAGTCCACATACAGACCACGATCTTTTAAGTATTCCTCTTTGTCATAGACAAACAGGATAATCTTTTTGTTGGAGACCGCATAATCAAACATGATGCTAGAATAATCCGTCACAAGTGCATCACTGGCATTCAGAAAATCATAAGTCTCATACCGAGATGGAAATTCCTTAATATGAGCAAATCCTTCCAGATTGATTCCTTCCTTCACATACGGATGCAACTTCACATAAAAAATCTGGTCCTCACCTAAAATCTTATCCAACTTCATCAAATGCTGGACCAGGATCTGAATCTGCTTGGCATTTTCCTTCTTATGCAGCATTCCCCGCCAGGTTGGCATATAGACGACAACCTGTTTGTCCTCAAGTCCCATTTCCTTTCGAATCTGCTCATATCTCTCTGTGGAGAAAAATGCCACATTTCTGGGATACCCCCAGGTGAGAATTTTTCCCGGATAAATATGTTCGATCATATAATCCCGCAGGAAGATATCTCTAGAAAATTCCTGCTGATACAGAAGATAATCCGCGATGAAAAAGTTTCTCTGAACATTTCCCAGTCCATACTCCCGATTCGGGACAATACGTCCCATCGCTTTGAGAGGAGTCCCATGCCAAGTATTCAGATAAACCTGGTTTTCACGTTTAATATAATAAGGCGGAAAACTAGTGTCTGTAATCAAAAATTTAGCCGTCGCTAACAACCTTTTGTATGTCTTCGTGCCTGTCTTTACAAACATGCAGTGTTTCATATCATATTGAAGAAGCACTTCCCTGTATTTTGGAATATACTCCTCTTTCATCGAGACATAAACCGGATACATTTTATATTTCGGATCTTTCAGTTCCTTAAGAATCTGGAACATATTTCCTGCAAGGTCTTCTCCATGCTTAGACTCTATCAAAATTGTCTTGTCATCTACCTTGTGACGAAGCAGATATGCCGTATAATACCGGTAGCTCAAAACACTCAGCTTTTTTTTCACAATTTTCGGCGCACGTTTTTTCACCTGAAGACATTTTGATACAAGATAAGCTAATTTTTCATCTGAACCCCAAAATCCCTTCCAGATCTCCTTCACCTTTCTCCGATGAGAGTGCACTCTGAGCCACTTCTTTTTTCTTTTCATTCCCTTTCCATCCGTCTGCCTCACAAAATTCAGCATTTTCTTGCGCGTATCACAGACTCTCAGAAAGTCTTTCATCTCTTTTGTCATGGAATAAATCACATAGCGATTCTCAGACCAGGAGGGAAACTCCTTATCTAAAAAGTCAAAAATCTCGTTGATCAGCCGTACCTGCAAATCCAGTTTTCCGGTCTCCTTAAAACGTTTGAAAGTCAGAAAGCGGTAATAACAGTGCCGCACACAGATGTATTCAATCTCCTCTCGGTATATTTCCAAAAGTTCTCTTTGACGCGCATAGTCCACCAACAGCTTCAAAGATGTGACAATGTCCAGCGTCTCCTCTGTGAGAGTACTCAAAAACCCTCCCCTTATCCGATAGTTATACAGGCACTTGCGGACCACTCCCATAGACTGGGCACTCATAGAAAGCATATGAGCCACGGGCAAATCCTCAAAACGAATGCCTTCTGGGAATCCGCCGATTTGCGCAAACAACTCCCTGCGGATTAACTTATCCCAAGGAAACGGTGAGATTTTTGTCATCTCATATTTCCGATCAATCAGTTTAAAATTCTGGTTCCATGGCAGTGTGATATTTTCCTTGCGTATTCCGTCTTGTTCGTTGTACCGCGCAAAAAAAACCAAGTCATTCTCATCTCTCTTCGCCTTTGCGTACAAAAGCTCACAAGTCTCCCGCTCAATATAATCATCGCTGTCCACAAACAGCAGATATTCGCCTGCTGATTTGGAAAAGCCATAATTTCTCGCATGGCTGACTCCTTGATTCTCTATAGAAAAAACCTTCACTTTTTTAGGATATGCCTTCTGATACTCCTCTAAAATTGCAAGACTTCCGTCAGGACTTCCATCATTCACTGCAATGATCTCAATCTCTTCTAGAGTCTGATTCACCAAGCTGTCCATACACTGTCTCAAGTATTGCTCCACATTGTACACTGGAACAATAATACTTATTTTATATGACTCCATAGTTCCTCCAACAATTATTTCATTCTCCCCAACTCTTTCGATTCTCTGCCGTCTTCTTCGTAGACAGAATCTTTATCAAAGTTCCACTATTAAATATACCACACTTGTAATCTTTTCGCAATCTTTCGTATTAATTCCGTAATAAATACGGGAAATACCGCACCCAGACCCAAAGTTTTTTTCGCAAAATGGACTTTCCATCTGTTTTTTGAACAAATTTCATCATCAACTTAGGCCGCTCACACACAAACAAAAAGTGTTTCATTCCCACCGCCATCTTTCTTCGAACATAGGGATTTTCTCTCCATTTGGGAAACTCCGATTCCAAAAAGTCATAGACCAATTGAACCAGGCGCATTTGCAAATCCAGTTTTCCTTTCTCTGTGAATTTTCTAAGATTCACAAACCGATAACAGCAGTGCCGTACACAGATGTATTCCACCTCTTGGTGGTACTCCTGATATAACCCCTTGTCCTTCAAAAAATTGACTAAAATTTTCAGAGCTGTCACAATATCTAAAGTATGCTCTGTCAATGTGTTCAAAAACCCCGCCTGCACCCGGTAGTGATATAAGCACTCCGAGACCACTCCGATCTTCCTCGCGCTGACAGCCAACATATGAGCTACGGGCAAATCCTCAAAACGGATTCCTTCCGGAAATCCGCCAATCTCCTGAAACAATTCCCTTCGAATTAACTTATCCCATGGAAACGGCGACAAGCGTGCCATTTCCTCCTTGTATTCTCTCAAGGAAAAATCCTCCACTACCGGCAGGTACAATTTTTCCGTCTCTCCGCCTTCTCTCAGATTATAGCGCCCAAACAAAACCAAATCGTTGTCGTGAAGCTTCGCATGCTCATAGAGCTTTTGACAGGCATTTTTCTCCAGATAATCATCGCTGTCCACGAACAGAAGATACTCCCCTTTTGCCTTGGAAACCCCATAGTTTCTCGCATGGCTGACTCCCTGATTTTCTATGGAGAATACGTTCACTTTTTCCGGATCTCTGTCCCTGTATTCCTGCAGAATCGCTAGACTATTGTCTGGACTCCCGTCATTCACTGCGATGATCTCAATCTCCTCTAGCGTCTGTCCAACCAGACTGTCCATACATTGTCCCAAATATTGTTCCACTTTATACACCGGCACAATAATACTTACCTTGCAAGTATCCATACACTCCCTCCGTCACCATCCTGTTTTTATACAAAAACATTCATTTAATCCTAAATATACCACGAGTGTCCACTCTCTGTAAACCGGCAGCTTCTTACTCTTTGCGGTGAGATTCCTTATTGCGGCGTGCGCATCCATAGCGAAGCGTTTATATAATCGAAAAGATCTTTTGCGCATTAGCACGACAATGCCTTTCCGATTACATAAAAAAGAATCCTGCTTGCAGGATTCTCCGCCTGCGGCGGGACGAAAGCACCAGCCTCCACTCCGCCGCAGTGCGATCCACGCGGATCGTTTTATTTTTTCATTGGAACGCAGTTTCCTATGAAAAAAAATAGACCTCACAGTCATTCCTGCAAGGTCTATCACTTTACAATTTAAGCCTCATCCATTTTAATGATCTCTCTCTTGTTGTAAGAACCACAAGCTTTGCAGACTCTGTGAGGCATCATCAAAGCGCCACATTTGCTGCATTTTACCAAATTCGGAGCACTCATTTTCCAGTTTGCTCTTCTTTTATCTCTTCTCGCTCTGGAAGTTTTATTCTTTGGACAGATGGACATAGGTTACACCTCCTTAAACTTGCTAAATATATCACTGATAGCCGCCATACGCGGATCCAGACTGCCTTTTTCACAATCACATTCTCCGTGATTGAGGTTCTGACCACATTTGCTGCAGATTCCCTTACAGTCTTCCTTACACAAAACCTTCAAAGGCCATTGAATTAGGATCTCATCACAGACTAGACGGTCTCCGTCAAGATCCATACCTGTGATATAGTCACTTTCATCTAAGTTCTTTATCCGATCTTCCTCCGATTGCTTCATATCCAGCTTTCGCTCGATCTCAAGGGAAAACTTCCAGTCTACTGCTTCCAGACAACGGCTACAAGGAATCCGGACCACCACATCGGTCCTACCCTTCAGCTCCAATACCTTATCACCGGTATTGACAATCATCAGCTGCAACGGCTTCTGTTCCACAACCTTATAAGTATCTCCTACGGCAACAATCGTCTCCAACGCAAGAGGAATCTCTGTCTTCAGACATTTCCCCTCCTGAGATACAATATCTGACAAATGAACTAGCATAATAGTCTCCTAATCACACCTAATGAATTATATCGGTTTCTTCGGCTTTTGTCAACCATTATTTTACAAGCGCCAGCGTTTCTCTGGCAATTGCCAGCTCTTCATTGGTCGGAATCAACATCACTTTTACTTTAGAGTCTGCTGTGGAAATCACCGTCTCTTTTCCTCTCACATTGTTGGCCTCATCGTCAATTTTGACTCCCAGATATCCCAAAGCGTCACAGATCAGTTTTCTGGCCTGAATGTCATTCTCACCCACACCTGCTGTGAATGCGATCGCGTCAACTCCATTCATGACGGCAACGTAAGCTCCGATATACTTGATTACACGATAGCGGAACGCTTCCAGAGCCACCTCAGCCAGATGATTTCCTTCTTTTCCTGCTTTCTCCACATCACGGAAGTCACTGGATACACCGCCGCTCATTCCCAGAATACCGGATTTCTTATTCAGGATATTCAGCACTTCGTTTACATCTTTATTCTCATGGTTGCAGATAAACTGTACTACCGCTGGGTCCACATCACCGCTTCTGGTACCCATAATCAGACCTTCCAAAGGTGTCAGGCCCATGCTGGTATCCACACATTTTCCACCGATGGAAGCAGAGATACTTGCCCCATTTCCCAGATGGCACACAATAACCTTCGCATTCTCTGGATCCAGACCGCCGAATTTAATCGCCTCACCAGACACAAATTTATGGCTGGTTCCGTGGAAGCCGTATCTGCGGATGGAATACTTCTCATAGTACTCTGTAGGAATCGCGTACATATAAGCTTTCTCCGGCATGGACATACCAAAGGCCGTGTCAAATACAGCCACATTCTTCTTTCCTGGCATAGCTGCCTCGCTGGCCTCGATTCCAATCAAGTTCGCCGGGTTGTGCAGAGGCCCCAGATCAAAGAACTCGCGGATTACTCTCTTAACATCATCATTTACAACGATGGAATCGCTGTACACAGTACCACCGTGCAGTACACGGTGTCCGATGGCTGAAATCTCATCTGTGCTCTGAATCACGCCATGCTCAGCGTCCTGCAAAGCATCCATCACCAGCTCCACGGCAACCTGATGGTCTTTCATCGGTTTTTCCACCACATACTCATCTTTTCCTGTCGGCTTATGAGTCAGCTTAGAACCATCAATGCCGATTCTCTCACACAGTCCTTTCGCCAGCACACTCTCATTGTCCATATCAATCAACTGGTATTTCAGGGAAGAACTTCCACAGTTCAGTACTAAAATTTTCATCTCTTTAATTCTCCTTCTTTGGGGTTCTATTACTGGTTCTGACACTGCACAGCTGTGATTGCCGTAACACCTACGATATCACTTGCAGAGCATCCTCTGGACAGATCGTTGACCGGAGCTGCGATTCCCTGAGTCATCGGACCGTAAGCTTCTGCTTTTGCCAGTCTCTGTACAAGCTTGTATCCAATATTTCCTGCATCCAGATCTGGGAAGATCAATACGTTCGCTTGTCCCGCAACCTGGCTGTTCGGTGCCTTAGAGGCTCCCACAGAAGGAACAATTGCCGCGTCAAGCTGCAATTCGCCGTCCAGCATCAACTCCGGAGCAGTCTCTTTCGCGATCTTCACTGCCTCAACAACCTTATCAACATCCGCATGTTTCGCACTGCCCATGGAAGAATGTGACAGCATAGCCACCTTTGGCTCTTTACCCACCAGCATCTTGAAGCTCTCCGCAGAAGACACTGCGATCGCTGCCAGCTCTTCAGAAGTAGGATTCTGATTCAGTCCACAGTCACCAAATACGAAAGTTCCATTCTCACCGTACTCACAGTTCGGTACTTCCATCAGGAAAAACGCAGATACCAATTTTGTTCCTGGTTTTGTCTTCAGAATCTGCAAGCTTGGTCTCAAAGTGTCTGCGGTAGAATGGCACGCACCGGATACCATTCCGTCTGCATCTCCCATCTTTACCATCATAACACCATAATACGTTCTCTGATTCAGCATGATTTCTCTCGCCTGCTCCTGAGTCATACCCTTTTTCTGTCTCAATTCTACCAGTTTATCAATATAAGCCTGGGTTTTATCACTGGTTGCAGGGTCTACAATGATAGCTCCTGCGATATCCAGATCAGCTGCATCTTTTTTGATCTGTTCTTCGTTACCTATCAAAACCACATTCGCCAATCCTTCTTTCAAAATTGTAGCGGTAGCTTCTAAGACTCTTCTGTCCTCGCTCTCTGGAAGAACAATTGTCTTCTTGTCAGCTCTTGCTTTTTCTTTAATTACGTCAATAAATCCCATGATTAATTGGCCCCTTTCGTATTTATTCACTTTTCTCATGGTCAAACCACCATCATTGCCCTAATTATACCCCCTGCGCCCTTGTATTTCAAGCATTTCAGTGGTAGAATACGGGGTATTAGACTGTATTTTTTGAGGTGCAATATGAAGAAAACCGCAGGAATCATTGCAGAGTACAACCCTATCCATCGTGGTCATCAATATCACATCCAGCAGACACGCCTTCTCACCCAGGCAGACTATATCATCGTAGCCATGAGCGGTGATTACGTCCAACGCGGAACTCCTGCTGTCTTTGACAAATATCATCGAACTCGGATGGCATTGTTGTCTGGGGCTGACCTGGTGGTGGAGCTTCCCGTCTGTTATGCTACCGCAAGCGCGGAATATTTCGCCCTGGGCGGTATTTGGACCTTAGATAGCCTGGGTATCGTCACAGATCTGTGCTTCGGAAGTGAGTCAGGAGATCTGGCTTCCCTTCTCGCACTGGCAAAACTTCTCTCCCACGAACCAGAGGATTATCAGACCCTGCTTCGCGCCTGCTTAAAAAAAGGGGTTTCCTTTCCTGTTGCAAGAAGAGAAGCTCTTTTGTCTTATATAAATACCTATCCTGATCTTCCAAAAAGCCAATGGAATAAGCTCTTAGAATCCCCCAACAACATCCTGGGAATCGAATACCTAAAAGCACTGAACCGTCTGCACAGCTCCATCCACCCCCACACCGTTCTGAGAGACGGCGCCTGCTATCATGAGACACAGTTGCCGGATTCTTCCATATTTACGTCTGCATCAGCACTGCGCCGCGCCCTCGCAGACTCTGCTCCTTTTAAGCAGTTAGCCCCCTATCTTCCCAGCGATTGCCGGACTTATTTTCAACAAATTCTTGCATCTGGCGAATTGCTCTGGACAGACGATTTCTCTTTGCTGCTGCATATGAGGCTCATTCAGGAAAACGCGGATTCTCTCACATGCTATGTAGATGTAACTCCTGAACTTGCCAACCGCATCGAAAACCGCAAGACAGAATACCGCTCTTTTTCCCAGTTCACCGAACTGCTCAAAACAAAAGAACTGACTCACACCAGGATTCAAAGAGCTCTACTGCACATTCTGCTGGGAATCACTGAGCTCTCCTTTCCACCCTACATCCGTCTTCTCGGAGTCCGCAAGGAAAGCCGTGAGCTGCTCTCTCTGATTCAAAAGCACAGTTCAGTTCCTGTCTGCGCGGGAACCGGCCGTGCGCTTCGCGATCTTCCTGCTTCCAGTTATGGACTAATACGCCAGCAGCTCTACCCTTCCGAGCTCTACCAAAGCGTCCTGAGCCACAAGATCAATGCCCCTTACGTCCCTGAGCATTCTAGGCCTTTGATTGTACTTTAAAAAAGAATCCTGCCCCGCTGGATTCTTCGCCTGCACGTATTAGCCTGACAAGGCTTTTCCAATGACAGAACAAAGTGGGCAAGCCCACTTCAACTCCCCCCATCCCCTCAATCTTTGAGGGGCGCAGTCCCACTTTGCGCGCCGCCGCAACACCGCCTTGCGGTGCACTACCTTATTGCGGCGTGTGCATCCTTAGCGGAGCGTTTTTGTAATAGGAAGGAGCTTTCACGCATTAGCGTGACAAGGTCTTTCCTATTACATAAAAAAACAGCCAGTCTGGACATTTTCCTGGCCAAACTGACTGTTTAAATTTCACTTAGATCTTAACCTTGTCCACCGGAAGAGACATGACTGTACTCAGAGCTGTAACTGAAATAATTCGCTCTTTATATACCGCATAGATATCGCTGTCTCTCTCGAGAAGCTCTTCATTTACACATTTTCGAGCCTGAAGCTCATAAGGCTTTGTCCGGTCTCTGTCCCCTGGAGCACAAAATTCAAAATAATTCTGCCTGCTCTGGGTCGTAATTCGATATTTTTCGGCGTCCTGAATTCCAGCCGGAATATTGATATTCAGTACATCCATACCGTCTCGTCCTAAGTTCTTCAATGCCCATCCCGCCCATTTTTCTACCACGGCCTGAGGCACTGTCCAGTCATATTCCTGAAAATCTTCGCTGCGCTGAATGGACAAGTCCGCCTGAACAGATACTGCGACCGCAGGTACTTTCTGGCTGCTGGCTTCAAAAGCTGCTCCCAAAGTACCGCTACAAGTAAGCGTCATTCCCAGATTTTCTCCATAGTTAATACCACTGACACATAAATCCGGTTTTCTCGGCGACAATTCCAAAATTCCATAGGCTGCTGCATACGCGGGAGAACCGTGAATCGCATACGCTGGGACCTGGAAATGGTCCACTTCATAGGGAACTTCCTCAATAATACCTAAATCTTCTGTTCTCGGAAAGGCTCTCCCCATGCCTGTCTGCTGCCGGCAGGGAGCTGCCACGATCACATCCGCATACTTTAGCACCCCTCTGACAGCCGCCTTCAGTCCCGGCGATGCGATTCCATCATCATTGGTGACTAAAACCAAAGGTCTTTGCTTCTCCATAGCCCCTCCTCGGCAGCCCGCCGTTTTACTCAAAAATCTCGTAGGTTTTCTTCAATATTTCATCCGTATGCCTGGTAATATCCGTATAGATCGGAAGTATCTTCTGATACAATTTGTGATTCTCTTCATTCGGCAAAAAGCTGTCTTTGATTTTCACCATATTATCCACAGCTTCCTCAAAAGTAGCATACGCGCCGCTGGCAACGGCAGCACAAATTGCTGATCCCAGACCGGCGGCTCCGTTCACCACATTTCTCACCATCTTGATTCCGAACACATCTGCGAAAATCTGCATAAACAGGTCGCTGTTAGAACCACCTCCCGTGATGATCACCTGATCTAAAGACACGCCCATCTCCTGTGTCATGTCATCCACATGACGCTTCATCGTCATTGCAACAGCTTCCAGAATTGAACGATACATATGTCCTCTGTCAGACCGTCCGTCAAATCCGATCATCATGCCTTTTTTATAGCGGGCATCCACAGGCGCCAGCCAATCCAAAACTGTCATCAAGCCATCACTGCCTACCGGCACAGACTCTGCTTCTTTGCTCAATAATTCTTCCGGAGACATTCCCTGTTCAGCAGCCGCCTTCGCAAAACCGTCCCCTAAAATATCCCTGAACCAGCTAACCGTCCACATTCCTCTGCGGATTCCATTGCTGTCATAGAGATATTTGTTTGGCATACAAGAAAATTTCGGCCACACAGCCTTTGTATCTCTCAGATATTCTTTTCCCTCCATCATCGCAGCAGTATAGGTTCCTAAAGATACACAAGCCGTCTTATCACCCATGCAACCAGTACCCAATCCTTCTACTGCCTTGTCATTGGAAGTCGCCACCACTGGAAGTCCTTTTGGAAAACCTGTCGCTTGCGCTGCCTCATCCGTCACATATCCCAGAATATCTCCCGGCATCACTAGGTCAAACAGCATTTCCCTCGGCATCCCAGTCTGCTTATAGGCTTCCGGGTCCTTGGACCAATTCCAGGTATCTACATCCACCGGCCATCCGCCCTCATAGTTTGCCACAGTGTCTTTTTTCTCACCAGTCAGACGGTAGGTGATATAACCGGAGGAGGCCACTACATATCTGACATCCGGGTTTGAATGTTCATAGGGCTGGGAGACACGCACATCCATCCAGCTCAAAGCCGGCTGCGCGAGACTTCCGTCTTCCTTCAGGTAGGCACGACAATACCGAATGGTACACAGGCCAATCCCTAAGATATCTTCTGGATTCCCCTGAAATTTCGCCATACATTTCTTACTGGCTTTGCAGATCGCATCCCACCAGTCATCATCTGGATGCTCCACATAGCCGGGACGAGGAAGATGATAAGGCCGCAGAGGATGCTTGTCTTCGCAGACGATGTTCCCCTTTAAGTCAAAGATCAATATTTTAGCACTCTGGGAACCTTCATCAATCCCGATTACATATTTCTCGCTCATCTCGCTGTCCTCTCCTTCAAATTATCTTACCAAGTATCCGCCGTCTACGACCACTACCGTACCATTCACATAGTCGGAGGCATGGCTGGCCAGGAATACTGTCGTCCCCATCAAATCCTGTCTCTCACCCCAACGGTCAGCCGGAATATGTTCTTTGATCTTAATGAATTTCTCATCGTTTGCACTGCCAGTACCGGTAGTCATTTTGGTCTGGAAATATCCTGGTGCGATACCGTTTACACAAATTCCATATTTCCCCAGCTCATCCGCATAGGCTTTGGTCAGTCCCATCAGACCCGCTTTCATCGCCGCATAGGCCGGTGAACCTAAACCGCCTAAGAAGGAGAACAGTGAGCAGATGTTGATGATTTTTCCGCTCCTTTGAGGAATCATATATTTGGCCACTGCATGGCTCAGATCAAATGCTCCTGTCAAGTTGATCGCAATCATCGGATCCCACTCTTTTCTTCCAAAGTCGAGCACATCCGCAATCTTGCAGATACCCGCACAGTTCACCAAAATATCAATCTTGCCGTAGGTCTCCACGCACTTTTCCGCAATTTTATCGCACATACCATCTTCTGTCAGGTCTCCCTGCATAAAAGTATATTTCACACCACAATCTTCAATCAATTTCCTGGTTGTCCCGTCATCATCCACATAAGCAAACGCGAAAATATTTGCTCCCGCTTTCGCAAGAGCTAACGCGAAAGCCTGTCCTAAACCACTGTTTCCTCCTGTGACAATCGCATTTTTACCTTTCAGACTAAAAAAATCCATAGAAAATTCATTAATATCGTAGCCCATTTCTCGTACCTCCATGTTTGATCTTATTTTTGAGAGCGTTTTGGCTTCTGCGCAGCATGCCAGAATTTTTGCTTTTTTACATAAAAAAAGAGCAACTTCCATTCTTGAAAATAGAAGTTACTCTCTCTCGCGCTCTTTAAGTAACTGTCATTAGTATAAATCCTAATCCAGTCCTTGTCAACCTGTACAATTTATCAAAATACTAAAACTTTTTTTATGTATATTGCACAATTCTCTTTTCATGGACAATCACTGGCGAAAAACGAGGAACCTGAAATTTTTTCACAAACAAATCACACTTGCACAAAAACAGATAGTAGACATTCAGGCCGCAGCCGTGGAGACTCTCGAAATTCCCCTGTCCTTTCGCGATACATACGTCCGCCTGAAGCAGTGCTTCCCTCGCCTGGGAACTGATCTCTTCCATGGAGGTCCCGGGAATCTTCGTCCCATTGGAGATCACCTGAAAGCTTTTGTCCAGGTTCACAAAAGCAGCATCCTCCTCTGCGGCGTCATTGAGAATCGCCCCACCTCTTACCAATACAGTGATATCCAGCTGTTGGTTTTGCTCTTTTATGATCTGAAGCCACAGGCTGTCCAGGACAATCTCTCCTGCATTGTCCGTCACATATACCAGCCTTTTCGCCCTAGCAATGTCTTCCTTGAGTCGGCGCGCTTCCACTTCGTCCACGGTGATCTCCTGACACTTTCCCAACAGCTCGTCCAGTTTCTCTTCACTCACGGTATCCATAGCTCCAAAGTCGATATAGTTCCCTGTCAGCGCATAGCGCAAGCCAGTCATAAACGGCTCCTTCGAACCGTCGATCTCCCCCTTAATGTCGTGGGAACGGCGCAACAGCTCCTGGTTATACTGTCTTTTCGGTCCCTCATAGGCGTCGGAAATCCCCACGTTCGCGTCCAAAATCCCCATCATATCCGCCATCAAGATAGGAGCCGACACTTCTTCGTCAGCTCTAGAAAAACCACCGTATATCTCCTTCATCAGACGCACTGCCTTTTCCTGTGGAACCTGATACTGTTCCAGCAAAGACATCGCCTTTTTTGCGCAGCACAAAAAACACTGCTGATCAACCTTCATCCCCTCATCTCCTTAACAGTCCCATAAATCCTTATTCGTCGTAGATACCGCTACCGCTCCGATTTTTAGCGCTTCCATGATATCCTGCTTGTCCAGAACCAAACCGCTGGCCACAATCGGCTTATCCACATCTTCCATGAGATAGCCCATTGCCTTGGTCAGACCGGCCGGCATGAACTCTACCACATCAGGCCCCGCGAGGCGAATGTGTTTTTCCACATTCCTATAAGTCAGAACATCCATAATATAAAACCGCTGAATCGTCAGAAATCCTAACTCATTGGCATGGGATATCAAATTTGATTTCATGCTGATAATCCCGTCAGGATGTACATACTTGTCCATGAAATCCAGTGCAATTTCTTTCGTCGCCAGCCCTCCGACCAAATCCACATGGACAATTGCTTTCTTGCCGGTCTCTTTGATTCTGGCAACAATGTCCGTGATGTTGCAGATATCCCCATAGAGTACATAAATCAACGGACTTTCCGTCCGCAGTGCTATTTCCAGCCTTTCTTCGCTGTTAACCGCCGGAATGACTGGAGAGATTTCCGTCGCTTCTAAAAAAAAGTCTTTTGTCATAATCACCCTTCTTTATTATGTACTGGAAGACGTTCAGACTCAATAGGCCTTCCGTCCTCTGTGTAATCCTCCTTAAATGTATCATACTTTGAAGGGTTTTTGCAAATTTTTAATAATCCTACAATCATAATGATCATCAAAAACATGGTGGGGAAACCACCCAAATTGGATGCAGCCTTGATTCCATCAATCCCCGCAAAGCTGATAAGAATCCAAGTCATCACTGCTATTGAGACTCCCCAGACCACTTTCAGCCAAGAAGGCGCTTCCTGCTCTCCGTCCGTGATTCCGTACGTACACAGCCCTGCCATCGCATTTGTGTTGGAGTCCGACGCAGTCACAAACGAGATAAAGACAATGAACAGATAAAAGACAATCAGAACCGTAGACAGAGGCATCTGATTGAAAACCTCATAGACCACAGATTCCGTTCCCTGTGTCTGCATGATTTCATAAAATCCTTCACCATTCAACTCATAATAGATCGAGGAGCTGGCAAAAACTCCCATCCACAACGTGCTGAACAAAGCAGGAATCACAAAGTTGCACTTGATAGCGTCTCTGATTGTATACCCCCGCAGAATTTTGGCCAGGAAAATTGCCGTAATCGGCGTCCAGGACAGCCAATTGCACCAGTAGAACACCGGCCAGGATCTGGCCCAGCTCTCCCCAAAAATCTCCCCGGTACTAAGACTCATGGGCAGAAAATCACGAAGGTATTGCCCATAGGATTCCACGGAAAAATTCAGCATAAACGCGGTCGGCCCAAAGATGAGCAAAAAACCCAGCAAGATAATATAGACCTTCGCATTGATGCTTGACAAGACCCTGATTCCTTTCATAATACCGGACACACTGGAAATCACAAAGGTAGTCACGATGACCACGATGATAATCCCCCATAAAAACGGGGCGCTCTTAATCCCAAAAACCTTCTGCACTCCTCCTGCAATGGTCAAAGTACCTGTGCCCAGAGAAGAAGCCATGCCCGCAACTAACGAAAACAGACAAATCACATCAATCAAGTTATTAAAGCGGGCTGCTTTTGGCCCAAAGGCTGGAATCAGCACAGACCCCACGGAATATTTCTGTCTCATATTATAAAAAACAAAGGCAAAAATCAGCGTTGCCGTGGTATAGATCGCATAAGGAGACCAGGTCCATTCCAAAAACATCGTTTTCATGGCAAAAACCGCCGCGCCCGCGCTCCCTGCCTCGACGCCCTCAAAAGCCGCCGGCTCGTACAGATGATACATCGGTTCCGCGCAAGCCCAAAAGAGAATTCCCGCAGCGATCGTCGTACACAGGGTAATCCACACCAGATTGATGTAAGACATGATCGGCCTGGCCTTCCTGCCGCCGATCCTCACCTTTGCAAGAGGCGAAAAATATACGATAATCACAGTTGCTACGCAGGCAACTGTAGTCAGGTTAAATGCCCAGGTAAAATTGCTCAAAATCCAGTTCGTCACAGCGTTCAGTCCTGCCAAAAAAGCCTCCTCGTTTGTCAAACTGACTGCCACCATCGCGGCCAGGGCCAGCCACGGCGGAAAAAACACGATTTTATTTAACTTCAGGTTCACCGTCTTTTCTATATTTGGTTTTTCCATACACTTTCTCCTTCCCTGTGATAATATTCCGATACCTGCATTCTCCAGCTTTTTTTAAAGCTTCCAATGCCTCCTCTTCTTCCATCGGTATCACTCTTTTGGGGATACAGAAAACCTCTTTGTCCACTTTTATCGTATAGACATGCTCCGAATTTAGCATTTCCCATCTTCTATCTTTCAATGGATAAAACGTCCAATCCTTACCCGCACAGATACCATTCTTTCTGATCTCGACTCCATAGATACCCTTTTTCTTTGCTAAACGGCAGGCCCGTCTTCTTCTCACAATCCTCAAAAGATAGGAGTTACAAAACAGTAGAATTACCACCGGAACAGCACACATCATCAGGTAAAATCTATCAGGCTTCCTGGCATAGGCAAATACAAGCCCCAGAGCAATCACAGTCAGAAGTAACTGATTCCATTTTTGGAATATCCCGACGCGCCACTGAGCACTTATCCAAGCTTCCTCGATTTCCTCCGGTCTTAGCTGATAGGTGATTTTCAACATATCCCCCCTTGTCTGAGAAGCTTTGGCACAACCTCATACAAATCTGCACAGATCGGATCGTGGGCAATCTGAAAAATCCTCGCTTCAGGGTCCGTGTTCACGGCGACAATATGGTGCGTGTTTCTCATCCCTGCCATAAACTGAACCGTTCCGGACACGCCGAACGTAAACATGTAATCCGGGTGAACCGTGTTCCCCGACAGTCCGATCTGATCTTTGGGCTGCATCCAGCCTTTTTCCACCAGAGCTCTGCTACTAGCCAGCCTCCCACCCAAGCTCTCAGCCAACTTTCTCAAAAGTTCCAAATCTTCTCTCTTTTTTACTCCACGTCCCGCGACCACCAAAAGCCGCGCGTCCGTGATATGGTCCCCCTGGTCCAAAACTTCCTCTGTAAGGACTTTCATCCTGCCCTCAGTCCCATTCTCAGTGTCCAGCTGGAACTGACAGATCTCTCCTGGAAATTCCTCTCTCTCCATCACACCTGGACGTACCGTCGCGAACTGAGGCCTAGCTGTTTCTGTCACAATTTTTGCCATCAGATTTCCACCGAAGGCAGGGCGAATCTGTACCAAGCAGCCGTCTTCTTCCATCTCCAGCTTTGTACAGTCAGCTGTCAGTCCGGTTCGAAAGCGCACGGCAAGTCTGGGGGCTAATGCCCTCCCCTCCATCGTACCTCCCATCAGCACAGTGCCTGGACAAAGCCTGCGAATGTACATTTCAAAAATCCTCGCGTATTCCTCAGACTGATAAATCTGAGAAGTCTGACACAGGATTACTTTCTGTGCACCACAGTTTTTCAGCAGGGAGACTCCTTGATGAATTTCTTTTCCAATCCCCACCGCATATACTGGCTCCTTGCTGATCTTAGATAATCTTCTCGCCTCGCTCAGAAGTTCATAACTCACCGGATGAAAAGCTTCTCCCTCCCATTCCAGATAAACTAGGATTCCTCTCCATGTCTTTTGCCCAACTTTTTCCATGTCAATTCCTCCCCTTCTGATACTCGTTTAAAATTTCCCGAATACAGACAGCGGCCTCCTGTCCTTCCATCTTACGCACCTCTTTGCGCTCTACTTTACTGGGCGGAAAAATTTTCCGAACTTTGGTGGCCGACCCCTTCAAGCCATAATGAGTTCTGTCCTGATCGGCCATCTCCTGAAGCGTAATCTTAATGATCTCTTTTTTTCGGCTGGCCATCCGAAGTTTCAACGAAGGCATACGAGGAGTCACACTGTCTTTTTCCACAGACAACAGACAGGGATAGGTGCTGAAAAGCTTTCTTTTCACTCTCTCCGTCTGCTGCCAGAACACGATGCCATCCTTCTCGGCGCTTTCGATCTGACATACCCAGTTGCAATGAGGCAATCCCATCCACTCTGCCAACTCCCCGCTTACCTGCGCAGTATCTCCATCCGTAGTCTGACGCCCACAGAGTATCAGCTCAAACTCCCCCTGGGACCGAATGGCCTGCATCAGAGTATAGGAAGTCGCCAGCACGTCTGAGCCAGCAAAGGCCGAATCACAGATCAGACAACCATAATCCGCTCCTCTTGCAAATGCTTCTCTTAACACTTGCTCTGCACCGGACGGTCCCATGGTGAACACTGTGATCTCGCCTCCGACGGCTTCACGGATTTGAAGGCCTGTCTCTAGGGCAGCCATGTCATAGGCATTGACTACAGCCTCCAACCCACTGCGAAGCAACACCCCCGTCTTTGGGTCCATGTTTCCCTCTGAATAGGCCGGAACCTGCTTCATACACACCGCTATCCGCATTTCCTATTCCTCCCTGTCCAAAACGTCTTCCCGATTCATCAAAAATTCTGGGTCATAGAGCCGCTTTAATTCACGGCATAAATTCTCCCGTTCCGGATAAAGGCCCCGAAGAATTGTCTTTTTCAATTTTCCGACCCCGTGTTCTCCCACTGCTTTTCCTCTCTCGCTCACACAGTTTTGAGCCCATGTACGCAGCAGTTCGCAGGCTTTTTGATACTCCTGCTCCGTCTGAGGGAACAAATTCACATGGAGATGACCGGACTCTAAATGTCCGAAAACAGCACTTTCTATAGAAGTTTGCGCCAGCTCCTGCCGGTAAAACTTCAAAAGCTTCGAGAATTCTCTTCCCTCCCAGATAAAATCTGTGGACAGTTTGGTAATCTCTGGTGTCTCTTTGCGATTTGCCTCCACTCTCAAATTCGCGGACTCTGCCGCCGCATGGCGAAACGCCCTCAGCTTTTCTACCTCTGCTTCTCCGGACAAAGCCCAGGCCACATCTGGATCGCTGCCATGTTCTGCTGCCAATTCCATCAAATCTGCTGCCAACTCTTCCATACAGTCAGAGGAACCTTCCAATTCCAAGTATATCATACCGTCAAAGTCTTCGTCTACATCCGGTAACTCCCGAATTTTAGCCATATCCTGTTTTCTTCGCTGAATCATTTTGATGGTATCACGGTCCAAATACTCCTTCAAACTCAGATGCGCCTCCTGATTTTCCCATTTCCTACCATTAAGCGCATCTGAAAAATCCGCCAGCTCTTCCTCCTTCTCAAAGAAAAAGCAAATTCCCCAGACATCCTCCGGTTTCTTCACCAATCTTAAAGTGAGCGCGGTAAACACCCCTGCTAAGCCTTCAAGCCCTAGCAAACTCTCTAACTTTTGTGCATCTTTTTCTCGGTCAAATTCCACGATCTCTCCGCCAGCACAGGCCATTCTCACCTTCGCAATGTACTGACTGCTCTTCCCATACCAATATCCATTGGGTCCCTGGGCCGACGTGGCCGCCACTCCTCCAACTGTGGCGGATTCCTCCGTGGGCTGCACTGGCCAAAAGACTTTTTCTTTTCCAAACAGCCGAAGAACTTCTTTCTTCAAATCCATAAGCGGAATTCCCGGTTCCACGGTGATAGTGATCTCTCCTGTACTGCATTTCTCCCAGTCTAGTACCCGGTTCATCCGAGACAGATTTAAAATATGGCCTCCATGCGGTACCGCACCTCCCACAATTCCGGTCTTTCCACCTTGAATCGTGACAGGAATTTTCTGTTCTTTCATCTGACGCAGTATCTGGCACACTTGCTCTTCGCTCTCTGGAAAAGAAATGCCATCCGCATATCCTCGATACTTGGACTCGTCGATCAGAAATTCTTCGTATTTCTCACCCATACTTTCAATCAAATTTTTCTCCATCTTCACTTCTCCATCATACGTTCCAATTCTCTCATAACCTCCATACAATCTCCCTGTATGGATACGTCTGCCTTTTTCAAAAGCTCAGCTTTCTCGTCCGTATTCACTGCCACAATAAAATCGCTCTTCTCGATACCGGTATAAAATGCCGGTGCTCCACTGGCTCCAACTGCAATACAGATCTTTGGCTTCGTCAACGCTCCCGAGACTCCCACCAGCCGGTCCATAGGTGCCCACGCTGACATGGCTACCGGTCGACTCACACCGAAATCTGCTCCGATTTTTTTTGCAATTTTCTCCATCTCCTGCACCTGCTCCTTGGAACCTGCTCCTCGCCCCGCGGCCACTAAAAACGAAGTGTCTTCTAAGCCCGCCTCATCTGGTATCTTCTCTACAGAATACTCTTGTAAAGTTCCAGACAACTCACAGAACTCTAAAATCGGTTCCGTCTGTGGTTCCAAAATTTCCCCGAGGACTCCTCCCGGAGCCAGGGAGAGACAGCAAGGCGTCTTATTTACAGAAAAAGTTCCTGTCATATGATTGGAGTAGACGGATTTTTCTATATATTTCCTTCCGTCTTTTTCATAATAACTTTTTACCTTTGTCGCACTGACTCCTTTTTTCCGATAGGCCAGCCGGACCGCCAGCTCCTCTCCGGCATATCCGGAATCAAAAATAATCAGTTCCGCGTCTCCCGACTTCTCTTCCAAAACAGGAAGTAACGCTTGCGGATCATAAACTTCACAGGAAATCACAGTAACTTTTCTCGCAGGCAACTTTTTCAGCGCATCTTCCGAAAAGTCACTCCTACACAGAAAGATTAGATTTTCAAACGCCTTTCCCGCGAAAAAACCGGACATCTCCTCTAGTCGCCTTTGGTACCGCTCGCAAAAACCATTGATCACAATCACCGGCTCTCTCATAACCTCTCCAACCTCTCTTTTAGATACTCCTCATACAAAAGCTTTACTTTCTCTCGAATATCCTCGCCTTCAATCCTTTGTCCGTCCCGCTCCTGTCTCATCGGCTCTAAAGCCTCTAATGTAATACCCTCCCTGTCTGTCTGGTCCTGAATTCCCAGTTCTTCCCAGGAAAGATATTCGATGGGTCTTCTTCCTCTTTTCATCCGGTCTTTTAAAGTCGGAACCCTCAGATAGGAACAGGGAGCATTCCCCACAGAAAAGACACAAGGAAGAGTCACCACCTGTGTAACTTTCCCCTGATCCTGCATACTTGTTACCCTCAGATGTCCTTCATCCACCAGTTCCATCTGAATCACTTGTGTCACACAGGGCCAGCCTAATTTTTCCGCCGTCAAAAGAGGCGTCTTTCCATTATTTCCGTCAGAGCTTACACTTCCCATGACTACTGCGTCCACCTCGCAAGCCCTTCTCACATACGCTGCAATCACTTCCGCCGTCCAATCCGGCCAAAAGCGCAGTTCTTTTTTTTCTTCCTCGATCCGAATCGCCCTCTCATACCCCAGTGCATACAACGTACTGAGATAGGAGTCCGCATTTTTTTTGCCCACAGTCAATGCCCACAAGTTCACCAATGAGCAAAAGCCTTCTGACAAATCAGAAAGCTTCAGCAACATTTCCAATGAACTCTCGTCAAAGCAATTCCAGATTGGCCGCACATAACTTAAGTCCACGGACAGGGAGTCATCAACCTCCCAGTCCGTGCTGTCTATCGCCTCCATATCTGGAACAATCTTAAAACACGCTAGTAAGTTCATCTATTTCCTCAGCGGAATCAAAGTTCCCATATTCATAATGCCGTTCGGATCAAATGCCTGTTTCAATGTCTTAAGCATATAGTAGGAAGAACCGTATTCCTGGGTCACATAGTGGGCTCTTGCTTTCCCCAGGCCGTGATGATGGACAATAGATCCGCCATATTTCAATACCTGCTCACAAATAATCTGATTAATCGGATTGTGATATTTATTGATCTCTTCTTCCGGTGCACAGTCTACCACATTGTAGTAATAACAGAAATACATATTCGTACCATTGATGTAGCTATGTGAAGAATGTCCTCCGATCATTGTGATATCCGGTATCTCGTTCGCAATTCTCTCACAAGAAGTCTTATAAATCTCATAGATGCAATCCCAACATCCTGAAACCTCTGTGGTGATACCAATATTCTTGGTCTCCTTAATCTCAATGGCCTCCTGGGCAATGTTTTCCGGCCCCCAGTTCAAGCCTACATACCATTTCTCGATCAATTTGGGATCTACCACTTCCAACTCTGGATGCTTAGACATCAACTCTTCGATTCCGTCACGGATTGCCGCCGTAATACTAGCAGGTCCCTCTGCCATCCAGATCAAAATCGCTTTGTCCGGCTCCAACCAACCACTGAAATGCTGCTGTGCATCTGCTGCATCGTACAGACGCGCAAAGGATGGTTTATATCCTGCAACCATAACCTCTCTGAGACAGTCAAAGCCTAGTTTCATCTGAGAATCATCCAGCTTATAAGCGATATAACGATTATTCTGAGGCAAATATGGGAACAACTTCATGGTCACTTCGGTGATAAAGCACAACGCTCCTTCATTTCCGCAAATGATATGACGGATATCTGGACCTGCTGCACGTCTCGGAATGTTCTTAATCCGGCAGATCTTTCCATTTGGGAAAACTGCTTCTAAGCCTACAATCATGTCTTCAATTCCGCCATAGAGTGTGGAGAACTGTCCGATACTTCTGGTTGCCACCAGGCCTCCCAACTGTGCCAGCGGTTTAGACTGCGGGGAATGTCCTGTGGTCAATCCACGCTCTCTAAGCATGTCGTCCAGGGACTGAAGTGGCACACCACACTGACAGGTAACTTGCATATTATACTCGTCTACCTTCAGGATTTTATTCATATGAGAACCGTCAATGACAACGGAATCCTTCAACGCCGTCTCCAAACCGCCCTCAATCGCTGAATGTCCAGTTCTCGGCACAACGTTAATCTCATTGTCATTGGCAAACTGCAATACCTCAGAGACCTCCTGTGCAGACTCTACATAGATCACAGCAGCCGGGATAGGCTGTGTATATACTTCCATCACTTGCTCATATTTACGATAACGGTCTAAGCTACTCTCTCTTAAAACCTGCTCATCCGTAATTACTCTGTCTTCACCCAGGATTTTTTTTAATCCCTCTACAATTTCCTCTCTACCAATAATTGCCATAACAAAAAACTCCTTTCTCTTTTATCTTGGTTATAGCATAACGCGGCTCACTTTCGCGCCATTGCAGCACTGCTCTGCGGTGAAATATCTCTTTAGGCGTGCGCGTCCAGCGGAACGTTTATAGCGAGGCATTTACTTTATAGGGACAAGCCCTCTCACAGCAGCTTACTAAGTCCTTCCCTGTAAAATAAAAAAAGAGAAAAGAAACTCTATGCATTTATAGACACAAACGCATATCGTTACTTTTCTCTCCTCACTCTTTTGTAACTGCGAACAGTATATCCGATTTTTTAGTCTGTGTCAATTATATAATTCTCCCATTTTTGCAGCATAATTTTTATACATTTTCTACAAGTTTCATGTTATCTCTTCCTTTTCTACCTATTTAATTATCTTTTATGCATGTTTCCATATACTCAGAATTTTTTCATTTTTCTCCTATTTTCTAGTATATTTCACAAACCACCTCTGACTTTTTTAGATAATATATACAAGATTTCAATTTTTCCTTTAAATGAATTGACAAAATTTTATAATTATTTTATGATTACCTCAGTTACAAGAGCGAAGAGAGAAGTAACGCCGTATGGCTTGCTTCTCTTTTTTCTTTGTCTTCTTTTTCACAAAGGAGATTTTTCAAAAGTAAACAGCCCAAAATACAAGTCTTGCTGCAGCGTCTTATATTTTTCTTCTGTTTCTTTCTATTAACAACAAAATACGTACATATGGAGGTTTTATTATGAATCAGTCATTCGTAAAAAAATATGGTACGCTTCTGCTTCTGGCAGCGGGAGCCGGTATCATTTTTCAGCTACCCTATATCCGTGAAACTTTTTATCCCCAGATTCAAGCGGCAATGAATCTATCCAATGCGCAGATGGGTCTTCTCTCATCCGGCTATGCCACAGTCGCTCTTTTGTCCTATTTTATCGGCGGTATTGTCGCAGATAGATTTTCCGCCAGAAAACTTTTGACGTTTTCTTTTCTGGCGACAGGCGCCCTAGGGCTTTGGTTTTCCACCTTCCCCAGTTACAATGTAGCCCGCGTTATCTTCGTGCTAATGGGTATCTCCACGATCATCACCTATTGGTCTGCCTGCATCAAAGCCACCCGTATGCTCGGAACCCCTGAAGAACAGGGCCGTCTTTTCGGTTTACAGGAAGGACTTCGAGGAATATTAAACGCACTTTTGGTCTTCGGCATGACTGCCGCTTATAGCTTCTTCGCTGTCAAAAGCGAAACTCTCGGCACTTCCATGGCCATCAAAGTTTGCTCGATCACCGTCATCATTATCGGAATCCTAAACTTTATCTTTATTGAAGACACCAAAAAAGAAGAAAACACAGAGAGCTTAGGTAGTGTTGTCAAAGGTATGTTCAAAGCTCTTACCATTCCTCGCGTATGGGTATTGGTAGCCATTATTTTCACTGCTTATAGCGTCTATGGTCTGATCGGTTACGTAAACACCTACGCTGTGCAGTATTATGACCTCTCCGCCGCAATGGGCTCTACTTTAGGTGGTATCCGTTATCTACTCCAAGGCGTAGGCGGTATCATCGGTGGATTCTTAGCCGACAGACTGCACTCTCGAATTAAGGTGATCGCTGGCGGTTGTATTCTGCTCGCCATCTCATTCGGTCTGTTTATTGTTCTTCCGGTAAAAGCCAGCTTACTGGTAGCAGTCATCATCAATTTCTTCTTCGGATTGATCTTCATCTATGCAGTCAGAAGTCAGTATTTCGCTGTGCATGATGACGCAGGCATTCCTCTGGAGATGAGCGGACGTGTGTCTGGAATCGCTTCCGCTTTGGGATTTGCTCCTGATCTTTTCCTGTACACGCTGGTCGGCGGCTGGATGGACACCTACGGAGCTGCTGGATTTAAGATGACCTGGGCCTACGCAGTCGTAGCGTCTCTGCTGTGCGTGGTGATGGCCTTTGTCCTGTCCAGAATCATCAAGAAAAACGCTTCCAAAGCAAACGCTTGATAAAAAAAGATTCTGCGCTAAGTTTTTTCTTACAGTCACAAACGGGCGATATCCCTTCCGGATGATCGCCCGCTTTCTTTTTATCCCACTAATTTCCACACTCAATACTGATCTGTGTGAAACGCTCTAAGATATCGTCTACCGTCAATTTACTTTTCTCTTCTCCCGCCTTGTCCACCACGCATTCTCCCTGGTGCATCATCAACAGACGGTCCCCATACTCCACAGCATAGCGTAGATTGTGAGTGACCATAATCGTCGTCAGCTTCTTTTCTCTGACCACCTTATCCGTAAGTTCCATGATTAGATCTGCCGTCTTAGGGTCCAAGGCCGCCGTATGCTCATCCAAAATCAAAAACTCTATGGGAGTCATCGTGGACATCAGCAACGCCATCGCCTGGCGCTGCCCTCCTGACAAGGAGCCCACCTTCACATCCATCTTGTCTTCTAGTCCCAGATTCAGCTGCCGAAGCTGATCCCGGTAAAAACCAATTCTCTTCCGGTTAATTCCCCTGCGCAGACCAAAAGACTTGCCCTTGTTGTCAGCCAGACACATATTTTCCAAAATTGTCATGCTGGGACAAGTCCCCATCGCCGGATTCTGATAGACTCT
>UMIN01041843.1_pt1 | contig 25087 bp, 20 predicted proteins | sample 1965811 | NCBI WGS metagenome assembly UMIN01 (sample SAMEA4836123, study PRJEB28245) | human gut metagenome | biome: gut microbiome; material: fecal sample | place: Denmark | collected 2008
TCCGGCAGGAAGCCGGACCAGGCGCCCAAGGTGCCGGCTGTTATGCATAAGATCTATGAATTCAACTTAGCTTAGCCAAAAGATACCAGGAAGGTGTCTGCTTTTCGTGAGGAAAAGCGGACGCCTTCTTTTTTTGCGAAAGGAGCAATGAAAGGATGAAATGGAAAAAGGGTTTCGCGTTGCTGCTTGTGGGAGCGCTCCTGATGGGAGTGTTTTCCGGCTGCGGTCAAAGTCAAGAGGGTAGTCCGGGGGAAAGTCTCGTATCCGTTGGGGAAGAGAGCTCCACAGTATCCCAGGAGGAAAAGACCTCCGTGGTCATCGCCATGGGCCCCACCTCTGAACCAGAAGCCGGTTTTGACCCTGCCTACGGTTGGGGCGCAGGGGAACACGTCCACGAGCCGCTGATCCAGAGCACGCTGACTGTCACCAACACGGACCTGACCATCGGTTATGACTTAGCAACTGAGTATTCCGTCAGTGAGGACGGTCTCACTTGGACAGTGACCATCCGGGATGACGCTTTCTTTACCGATGGTGAACCTCTCACAGCGTCGGATGTGGCCTTCACTTATAACACAGTGAAAGCATCCAGCTCGGTCAACGATTTCACCATGCTAGATTACGCTGAGGCCACCAATGACACAACGGTGATATTCCATATGACCAGGGCTTTTTCCATTTGGCCTTATACCATGGCCATTGTGGGGATTGTCCCGGAGCATGCCTACGACAGCGCCACGTATGGTTCCAACCCCATCGGCTCGGGACGTTACATTTTGAAGCAGTGGGACCGAGGCCAGCAGGTGATCCTGGAGGCCAACCCCGACTACTACGGGGAAGCGCCAAAAATGGAGCGGGTAACCATTCTTTTCATGGAGGAGGATGCCGCTTTCCTAGCCGCTCAAGCCGGCCAAGTGGATGTGGCTTACACTTCCGCCACTTATTCCAATGAGTCGGTAGCCGGCTATACCCTGGAAGCCTATGACAGCGTGGATAACCGAGGGATCAACCTTCCCACGGTGGCAGCTGGGGAGACCAACGAAAACGGTGTGGCGATCGGCAACGATTTCACCAGCGACGTGCTGGTGCGCCGGGCCATCAACATGGGCGTGGACCGTCAGGAAATGATCGACAATGTGCTCAACGGCTACGGTTCCCCGGCGTACAGCGTTTGTGACCAGATGCCCTGGTACAATCCGGCTTCTGAGGTGGAGTACGATCCGGAAGGGGCTGCGGCTCTGCTGGATGAGGCTGGCTGGCTCATGGGAGAGGACGGTGTCCGTGAAAAGAATGGTGTGAAAGCGGAACTGACTCTCCTCTATTCCAACGGGGATTCTGTCCGTCAGGCACTCACCGCTGACCTGGTGAACCAGCTGGGAGAGCTGGGCATTTCCTGCACCATGGAGGGAGTTGGATGGGATACCGCCTATGACCGTGCCCTTTCCACGCCACTTATGTGGGGCTGGGGAGCCCACACGCCCATGGAGCTGTACAACATTTACCACACTATGGAGGATACAGGACTGGCCCAGTACTCTCCCTACGCCAACGAGACAGTGGATCAGCTCATGGACGAAGCCCTGGCCTGCGGCGATTTGGAGGAGTCTTACCAGCTCTGGCAGCAGGCTCAGTGGAATGGTTCCACTGGCGTTACCCAGGAGGGGGACATTCCCTGGGTGTGGCTGGTGAACATCGACCATCTGTACTGGGTCAGGGAAGGTCTTCAGGTGGCCCAGCAGAAGATCCATCCCCACGGTCACGGCTGGTCCTTGGTCAATAATGTGGACCAGTGGTCCTGGTCTTGAAGGAAAGGGTGACACCATGACACGATCCCTGCTATTCGCGGGAAAAAAATTATTGCGTGCGTTGCTGCTCCTAGTGGGTGTGAGCTTGGCCGCATTTTTGCTGCTGTGTGCCTCTCCGCTAGATCCCCTGCAAACTAACGTGGGTCAGGTAGCGCTGGGTTCCATGAGCCAGGAACAAGTGGCCCAGCTGGAGGCCTACTGGGGGGTGGATCAGCCTCCTGTAGAGCGGTACCTGGGTTGGCTTGGCGGCGTGGTCCACGGAGATTTTGGAACTTCTCTGCTTTACCGTCAGCCGGTGCTCACGGTAATCGGCCAGCGGCTGGCAAGCTCTCTGTGGCTTCTCCTCGCGGCCTGGGTGATCTCCGGCGTTCTTGGTCTGGTCCTTGGGGTGACTGCAGGAACTTTTCGGGGACGCTGGCCGGATAAACTGATCCGTGGCTACTGTCTGGTGATCTCCAGTACGCCGGCATTTTGGCTGGCTTTGCTGTTTCTGCTGATCTTTTCCGTGTGGCTGGGATGGCTGCCCATCGGCCTGTCCGTACCTATCGGAGTGGAGGAAGAAGCTGTGACTTTGGCCGACCGGCTTCAGCATGCTGTGCTTCCGGCTCTTACCCTGAGCGTCACCGGTGTCTCCAATATAGCCCTTCACACTCGAGAGAAACTGGTGGACGTACTTGGCAGTGACTATATCCTGATGGCTCGGGCAAGAGGGGAAAGCAGTCGTTCCATCATCCTGCGCCATGGTCTGCGGAATGTAGCTCTGCCTGCCTTGACTCTCCAATTTGGATCTATCAGCGAGATCATCGGCGGTTCTGTGCTGGTGGAGCAGGTATTCTCCTATCCCGGACTGGGACAGGCTGCGGTGACTGCGGGACTGGGAAGCGATCTTCCTCTGCTGCTGGGTATCACTGTGATCACCTCCGCCTTGGTGTTTGGAGGCAATCTTCTGGCGGATCTGTTGTACGGAGTGATCGATCCCAGAATGAAGAAGGGGGAGAGAAGGTCATGAAGCATGTGAACCGAAGGCTGGCTACTCTGCTTTTTCTGGGGGTTGCCGTAGCTATTTTGACTGGGGTCACTGTCTCCGGGATCCTTCTCAATGAAACCGCTATGACCACGGATTTTTCCCGTAAAGATCTGGCACCAAGTCTTTCTTTTCTCTTCGGTACTGACTGGATGGGTCGGGACATGTTTGCCCGCACCCTGGCTGGTCTTTCCCTGAGTATTCGTGTGGGACTTCTGACTGCGGGGATCAGCGCTGGTGTGGCTTTGGTGCTGGGAGTACTTTCCGCTGTTTTTGGCGGATGGGTGGACGCTGTCATCTCTTGGTGGATCGACCTGGTCATGGGGATCCCCCACATTCTGCTGGTGATCCTTTTGTCTATCGCCTGCGGCAGAGGATTTACCGGTGTGGTGGTAGGCGTGGCTCTCAGTCATTGGACCTCCTTAGCCCGGGTGATTCGGGGAGAGGTGCTCCAACTGAAAAACGCTCCCTATCTTCTGGTGGCGGAAAAGCTGGGAGTTTCTCGGTGGAAGCGTGTTCGACTCCACTTGTTGCCCCACCTGCTTCCCCAATTTCTTACCGGACTGATCCTGCTGTTTCCCCACGCCATCCTCCACGAGGCCAGCGTCACCTTTTTGGGGTTTGGGCTTTCCTCGGAGCAGCCTGCCATCGGGGTCATCCTGTCAGAGAGCATGCGCTATCTCACCACAGGAAAATGGTGGCTGGCATTGTTCCCTGGAGTATCCTTGGTACTGGTGGTCGTGCTGTTCGCCCTGCTTGGAGAAAGAGTCAGGCTGTTGTTAGATCCCGGAAGTGTCCATGAATAAGGAGGTTTCCATGGAACCGATTCTTCAAATCGATCATCTTTCCATTTCTTTTACCCAATACGGAAAAGGATTCCATCAAAGGGAACTTCCTGTCATCAGAGATCTGTCGTTGTCTTTGAATCCAGGCGAGGTGACCGCCATACTGGGTGCTAGTGGTTCGGGGAAAAGCCTGCTGGCCCATGCTATTTTAGGACTGCTTCCCTATAACAGCCACCAGGAAGGCACCATTCTCTATGAAGGTCAACCCTTAACTCTTCCTCGCATTCAAAAACTCCGTGGCAAGGAAATTGTACTGGTGCCCCAGGGAGTCACCTATTTGGATCCGCTGATGAAGGTGGGACACCAGCTCCAAAAAGGCCGCCGGGATAAGACTGCAAAGGAAAAGACTAAAAATGCTTTATCTAGGTATGGCTTAAGAGAAGATACAGCAGACCTGTACCCCTTTCAACTGTCGGGAGGCATGGCAAGGCGAGTGCTGATGGCTTCCGCTGTGATGGATACACCCCGGCTTATTATTGCGGACGAGCCTACGCCCGGTCTGGACGCACGATCCGCCGCCAGGATCTTAGGTCATTTCCGGGAGCTTGCAGCTGACGGAGCGGCTGTGCTGTTCATCACTCATGATTTGGAATTGGCCCTTGCTGTTGCCAACCGAGTGGCGGTATTTTACGCCGGCGAGACGGTGGAAGTAGCCCAGGTATCTGATTTTCAGGAGAACAGGCTGCGTCATCCCTTTACCAAAGCCCTGTGGGACGCTCTTCCTCAACGGGGGCTCCATTCCCTTCCAGGTGCCCAGCCTTACCCTGGAGAGGTGGAGGAGGGTTGTCCCTTCTTTGGGCAGTGTCCCCATCCTCGAGATGAGTGCGCCCAAGGGAAGATCCCCCTGCGTTCTCTGAGTAATGGAATGGTTCGCTGCCTGTATCCTAGTGGGGAGGTGGAAGCATGATTCTGGAAGGAAAAAACCTCACTTTTAGTTACGGAGGGAAAAAAGCCGCACCGGTGCTGGATCAGGTGGATATTTCCATTGGATCTGGCGAGCGTGTGGGTCTGAAAGGGCACAGTGGCAGAGGCAAGACCACCTTGTGTCGTCTGTTGGCGGGGTATGAAAAACCACGAAATGGGGAAGTCCTGTTGGACGGAAAGCCACTGTCCTCTTTTTCTGGTCCTTGTCCTGTGCAAATGGTGTGGCAGCATCCGGAAATGGTGGTGGATCCGTTGCTGCCGTTAGGAGTGTCTCTAGGAGAAGCTACTCCGCCAGATCCAAACTTAATTTCCGCCCTTCACATCCGGGAGGGATGGCTCACCCGGTATCCATCGGAGCTTTCCGGAGGAGAGCTTCAAAGATTTTGTCTAGCAAGGGCGCTGCACCCGTCGGTAAAGTTCCTGTTGTGCGATGAAATCACTGCCATGCTGGACTTAGTCACTCAAGCGCAGATCTGGGAATTCCTGCTGCACGAGGCAAAACGGAGAGACTTAGGCCTTTTAGTGGTGTCCCACAATGATGCCCTGTTAGAGCGGGTCTGTACCAGGATCGTCACATTAGAAAACTGAAAGTGGGGTTTGTGTACTCAAAAAAGAGGCTGCTTTTTTGTGTAGTGGGACATATCGAAGAATAAATCGTCTTAAAAGAGCAGCTGGTGGGGAACTAGCTGCTTTTTGGTTGTTGTGAAAAGCCAGTAGTGGAGGCAGAGTCGCAAAAGGATCTCTAACGTTTTTCACCTATGAAATACGACCGGATTTTGAAAGATCCATCCTGAAAGAAACGGATTGTTCTTTGGGCGTACAAGTCTTGAAAAACCATGTGGGCTATGCTAGAATATTTGTACTTCCCTGTTTTTCTTAGGGGATTGCTTGCGGGATGATCCTGCGGAGGGTATTGGGCTGCGGCGGGGGATAGCCGCGCTTTTTTACATTATAACTTTTTAAGGAGCGACACTATGGCAAGAGAGCGATACCTGGTAAACGCAGGAGAGGACACCATTCATCAAAACGAGATCAAACTGGTCACCGGTAAAGACAAGCGGAAGAACTGGTGGTATTATCATAAAGTGCATTTACTGGTTGCGGTGCTGGTGATTGCATTGGTAAGCAGCTTTGTTTATTCGATAGCAACTAATGTGGATCCGGATTATACGATTGCATTGCTGACATCCTATTCCATGCCTGAGACTGGTATGGATCAGCTGGAGGCGCATATCACGAAATATGCGGATGACCGCAACGGGGACGGACAAGTGAACGTTCGGGTGGTAAACTACGTCTACTCAAACGATGATGATGTAGACTATTCTCAGAAGGAAGCTGCCATCGTGCGTTTTATGGCGGATGCCAGCAGCAATGAGGTCATGATTTACCTCCACGATGAAAAAGCGTTTAGTGCTCTGGAAAGCACATTTGAAGGATTTTTCCAGTACACAGACGGCACTTCTATGCCGGAAGACGCAACCGATTTTGAAAATGCTATGACCCCTTGGGAGGACATTGCGGCTTTTGCAAACTTTGAGCCTGTGTCGGAAGAAGGGGAGCTGTACACAGCGGATATTCTCTCGGAACTTTACGGCCGACTTCGTGTTTCCTGCCGGGCGGCTGAGGGCAGTTCCATTGAGAAGAAAGAGGAGGATATGGAATATTATGAGTCCTCCATGGCGCTGTTTGAGCGTCTTAAGAACGACGAACCCTTGCAAGAGGAGACTGTTTCAGAAGAGGGATAAATCATGGGCCCAGTAACCATCTTCGATTCCACCCTGCGGGACGGCGCACAGGGAACAGGTGTTGCGTTTTCTCTGGAGGATAAACTCCAGGCGGTGCGTCTGCTGGATCAAATTGGTATCCAATACGTAGAGGCAGGCAATCCCGGTTCCAATCCCAAAGACGCGGAGTTTTTCCAGCGGGCAGAGAAACTGTCCTTAAAAAACACCCAGCTGGTATCTTTTGGCAGCACTCGCCGAAAGGATCTCCGGCCGGAAGAGGACAGCAATCTGGCAGCTATATTAGCCGCAGGAACGCTGTGGTGCAGCGTTTTTGGAAAGTGTTGGAAATTCCATGTGGAGCGGGTGTTGGAGACCTCCTACGAGGAGAATTTCCGCATGATCGAGGAAAGCTGCCGTTTTCTCAAAGAGCACGGCAGGAAGGTGGTTTTTGACGCGGAGCATTTCTTTGACGGCTGGAAGGACGACAAAGCCTTCGCGTGGGAAGCTCTGCGAGCGGCTGTGCGGGGCGGAGCAGATGTGGTCTGCCTGTGTGATACCAACGGCGGCGCGTTTCCCAAAGAAGTAGAGCGGATTGTCAAAGAAGTGGTGGGAAAACTGGGTGTCCCCGTGGCTGTGCATTTTCACGAGGATTGCGGTATGGCCACCGCTAACAGCGTGACCGCCGTGCTGGCAGGAGCTTCCCAGGTGCAGGGCACTCTGCTGGGATTTGGCGAACGATGCGGCAATGCCAATTTGGCATCTATCATCCCTGATCTACAAGTGAAGCTGGGGATCCCCTGTATCCCGCAGGAGGAGCTTCTGCATCTGACCCAGCGGGCACGGGAGCTGGCGTCCATCGCCAATATGGATTTGCCCGCGTGGATGCCCTATGTGGGGGAGAACGCCTTCGCCCACAAAGCTGGAATGCATGCCGCAGCTGTGTTGAAGTCGCCCCGCTCTTTCGAGCATGTGGATCCCTATCTGGTGGGGAATGCTCGGCGCTTTCCTGCGTCGGAGATGTCCGGAAGAGCCGTGGTGCTGGAAAAGGTGAAAAACATTTTTCCCTCCGCGCGGCTGGATTCCCAGGAGACAAAAGCGCTGCTTCACGAGCTGAAAGAATTGGAGTCTCGGGGATATCAATTTGAAGGGGCGGATGCCTCCTTCCAGCTATTGGTGCGCAAGCGTTTGAAGCCCTTCCCGCCCTTTTTTGAGATGCTGTATTATCACATCTATACCGATTACAGCGATGGCGCCGACCGAGGGGCCAGTGCCACGGTGAAAGTCCGGGTAGGGGGAGAGATCCAGCTGATGGCGGCGGAAGGAAACGGCCCTGTGAACGCTCTGGACCAGGCCCTTCGCAAAGCCTTGGAAATCTTTTATCCTGTGCTGTCTCAGGTCAAACTGACCGACTATAAAGTTCGTGTGCTGGACAGTAAAAGCGCTACCGCAGCGGGAGTACGTGTATTGATCACCTCCACTGACGGGACAGATACTTTCACCACCGTAGGAGTTTCCGGAGACGTGGTGGCGGCCAGCTGGAAAGCCTTGGAAGATTCCATGGAGTATTTGCTGCTGAAGGACGCTTACCGGAAGGAAAAAGAGTAAAAAGACTGTGGGACATGAATGAAAAAGGACGCTGAGAAGCGTCCTTTTTTGATGTTGAAATCGCCATTATTTCATGTGGGGGGATTGAAATTTGTTCGGTAATTCTCTATAATGAAAGCAAAGAAAAAGTGGAAGGCATTGTGTTGTATTGTGGCCTCCCGCTGAAATATAAGGAGTGATACCAATGAAATTAGGCGTGCTCACCAACGTGATCGGCGAGACCCCTTTGAAGGAAGCGCTGGCTTACTTTAAGTCTCTGGGCGCTCAGATGGTGGAGATCGGCTGCGGCGGTTATCCCGGCAAAGATCATTGTGATCCCGGCGTACTGCTCCATGATGAGGAGAAGTTCCAGGAGTTTGTTAAGACCATCGAGGAATCCGGCCTGGAGATCAGCGCTCTCAGCTGCCATGGCAATCCCATTCATCCCAACAAGGAGATCGCCAAGCAGTTTGACGACGATATGCACAACGCCGTCCTTATGGCGGAAAAGCTGGGCATCCATCAGATCAACTGCTTCTCCGGCTGCCCCGGTGACTGCCCCGAGTCCAAGAACCCCAACTGGGTTGTCTGCGCTTGGCCCAACGATTATCTGGAAGTTTTGGATTATCAGTGGAACGAAGTGCTCATTCCCTACTGGAAGGACTTTGTGGCCTTTGCTAAGGCTCACGGCGTGAACAAGATCGCTCTGGAAATGCACCAGGGCTTCTGCGTGTACAACACCTACACTCTGAAGAAGCTCCGTGAGGCTGTCGGTCCCGAGATCGGCGCCAACCTGGATCCCAGCCACCTGATTTGGCAGGGTATGGATCCCATCAAGGTTATCCGCGCTCTGGGCGGCGACGCCATCTTCCATGTCCATGCTAAGGACACCAAGATTGATCCCATCAACGCTCCCATTGACGGTACTCTGGACACTCGTTCCTATTCCGACGAGATCCATCGTTCCTGGATCTTCCGCTCCATCGGCTACGGCCATGACGAGCTGTTCTGGAAGGATTTCGTGAGCCAGCTGCGGCTGGTGGGCTACGACTACGTGCTGAGCATCGAGCATGAGGACAGCCTGATGAGCAAGAACGAAGGTCTGGTTAAGGCTTGCGACGTGCTGAAGCGCGCCATCACCTTCGAGGATCGCATGACCGATATGCGTTGGATCTAATCGGTTAGTTTCATTTACGATATGAAGCAAGGAAGCCCTTCCCGTTGTGGGAAAGGCTTCCTTTTTTCTGTGTTATAGAAATCTCCCAGTGATACTTTCCGCACAGCTAGCGATATCTTCCGGAGTCCCAGCTGCAACAATTCGGCCGCCTTCTTGGCCGCCACCCGGTCCCATGTCAATGAGATAATCCGCATTGCGAATCACGTCCAGGTCGTGTTCTATCACAATGACTGTGGCTCCTTGATGGATGAGCGTCTCAAACACTGCAAGTAGGGTGCGCACATCTAGGGGATGTAGTCCAATGGTGGGTTCATCGAAGACAAATACCGATCCAGTTTGTCCTCGGCCCATTTCGCTTGCCAATTTCAAACGTTGGGCTTCTCCGCCGGATAAGCTGGGCGTTGCTTCGCCCAATGTCAGGTATCCCAGACCAAGATCCTCCAACACTTGGAGACGTTGGCTGACAAGTTTCAATTCCCGGCAGTTCTCCAACGCTGTGTGTATGTCCATCTCCATCAGCTGGGGAAGAGAATACTCCTTGCCGGTTTTTCCATGATATTTGACTGTTTCTGCCTCCTTGGAATAACGAGAACCTCTGCATTGAGGGCAGGGGATCTCCACATCCGGTAAGAACTGCACATCAAGACTGATGGATCCCGTACCGTCGCACAGAGGGCAGCGAAGAGAACCAGTATTGTAAGAGAAATCCCCAGCTTTCCAACCTCTGTTTTTTGCGTCGGCCGTGCGAGCAAAGACTTTCCGGAGTTCGTCATGAACGTTGGCGTAGGTTGCCACCGTAGACCGCACATTGATCCCAATGGGTGTGGCATCGATAAGTTTTGCACGATGTATGCCGGATGCTTCCACTTGGTGGACATGATTTGGCAAAGGTGTACCCTCAATGGCAGCTTCCAAAGCGGGAAGAAGGCTTTCCAAAATAAGAGTGGTCTTACCAGAACCGGATACACCAGTTACTACGGTCAACCGCCCTTGGGGAATGGAGACGTCCAGAGGCTGTACTGTGTGAATAGCCCCAGTGGAAAGGTGAATGGCTCCTAGTTCAAACATGGAGTCTTTGGAAACTGGAGTCCGGAGAGGTGGTTGTATTCTGTCCCCCAGAAAAGGGCCAATCTTGGAAGCTGTGTTATGTTGCAGGTCGTTCACGGTGCCTTGAGCAATCACCTCACCGCCGTTTGCGCCAGCTCCCGGCCCCATTTCAATGATCCAATCCCCATGAGAAAGAATCTGCGTGTCGTGGTCCACTAGTAGAACCGAATTTCCATCCGCCACTAAGTCGTCCATGACTCGGATAAGTCCTACGATGTTACTGGGGTGCAAACCGATAGAAGGTTCGTCCAAAACGTAGAGGACTCCGGTAGTCCTGTTGCGAACTGCTCGGGCTAGCTGCATCCGTTGCCGCTCTCCAGTGGAAAGAGTGGAAGAGGCTCTATCCAAGGAAAGATATCCAAGGCCCAGTTCCACCAAACGGATCGCAGTATCCTGGAATGATTGACAAATGCTTTCCGCCATTGGCTGCATCTCTTCTGGGAGGGAAGCAGGAACCCCTTTGACCCATTCAATCAGTTGAGTCAAGGTCATCTGGCAAGCTTCATCCAGGCCGATTCCTTGGAGCTTGGGCGCTCGTGCTTGCGGGGAAAGCCGGGTGCCATGACAGTCGGGGCAAAGGTCCTCTTTCAGGAATTTCTCCACTCGTTTCATGCCCTTTTCATCTTTGACTTTCGCTAGGGCGTTTTCAACGGTATATACTGCGTTGTAATAGGTGAAGTCCAGCTCCGCAGCGTCATTGGAGTTTTTTGCTTTGTAAAAAATATGCTTCTTCACTGCGGGACCATCAAAGACAATGTCTCGTTCTTCCTTCGTCAATTCTCGAAAAGGAACATGAGTACGCACTCCCATAGCCCGGCATACATCGGTCATCAAGGACCACATGAGAGTTTTCCAGGGCAGTACGGCTCCTTCCTCGATGGAAAGAGATTCATCCGGCACCAGTGTAGAGCGGTCCACCGCTCGGACAATTCCCGTGCCTCCACAGGTAGGACAGGCGCCTTGCGAGTTGAAAGCCAGTTCTTCCGCACTGGGGGCATAAAAGGTAACGCTGCATTCTGGGCAAGTGAGTGGTTGGCCAGCTGCCACCCCAAGGGAAGGAGGAAGAACGTGACCATTCGGGCAGCAATGATGAGCCAGGCGGGAGAACATCAGCCGGAGACTATTCAGCAGTTCTGTTCCCGTACCAAAAGTGCTGCGAATTCCTGGAACACCAGGGCGTTGATGCAGTGCCAGTGACGCGGGAACGTATAGCACTTCATCCACATCGGCTTTGGCGCTTTGGGTCATCCGACGGCGAGTATAAGTGGAGAGCGCTTCCAGATATCGTCGGGATCCTTCCGCGTAAAGTACACCCAAAGCCAAGGAAGATTTCCCAGAACCAGACACACCTGCAACTCCTACAATCTGGTTCAAAGGAACGTTAACGTCCACGTTTTTAAGGTTATGTACTCTAGCACCCCGAATAAGAATTTCCTTGGGCGCTCCAGCGGTAACTCCCATGTTCCATCCACCAGCTTTCTATATTTGTTTTATTATAGCACAGGCGTGAAAAGGTGAACAAGTGGCGTAACCCCCAAACAAAAATCCCCACCTGCTTATTGGCAAGGTGGGGAAGTTTTTATAAGAGGATTAGGATTGGACTTGCAGTGGGGAGGACCACCATTGACCATTTTCTTTATAGAGAATTTGAGCTCCAGAAAGATCGGTTTCCAGGGGTAAATAAGCCGTAAAAGGATAAGCCTCCTGGCCTTCCTCTACGGTTCCCACAGGAGAGAGCTCATAGGTTACTCCGTTCACTTGGAGGTAGAGGGGGGAGTCTGTGTCGCAAGGGTTTATTTGTCCGGTGACTGTCAAATAACCTGGCGTACTGGGAGACTGAGCCCCTTGGGCCACGGCTTCGTTGTCTCCAGGCTGTACTGATTCCGTGAAATCCACTTCCGGTGCCGGGAAGATGAACGAGATCTGGGAGAGCAAAGGCAAGTTTCGCTCCACAATCTCCACGATTACATAGTTCGCACTGATTTCGTCCATCATGCCCAGATTGTAGGGCTGAGCTCGTGAAAACAGAGCGTGGCTGAAATCTTCCGCCATAAGGCTGTGCAGAGTGTTGCCGAAAGAGTCACGGAACATGAGCAGATTCCCCAAGGTACCGTCGCTGCTGGTCTGGATCCGCAGATCGTCCACATCCCGAATAGGAGTGTCATAGGTGAAGTCCAGTTCCTCTGTAAACTGCCACTGATTATCCAGAACAGGAGAAGCAGGATAAAGCATTTGATACAGGTCACCTTGGTGAGTGGGCTGATAAGTTCCCTCCTTGGAGAAGGCATCACCGGAAAGTCCCAGGCAGTCCAGAAGAACATCGTGAGCTAAAGTCGCCCCCCGATAGGTCCAGTGAGAGTCCAGCTTGTGGTAAAGAACTTCTTCTTGCTCCTGGAAGGCTATAAACAGGTCGGCGTAGGGGACCTGTTCCGCTGTGAGGGCATTTTTAACCTGCTTGGCCGTGGTTATTTCTCCCGGGACAAGACCGTCCTGAGCGTACTCAGGATACAGAGAGATCTTGTTTGGCGCCACGGTGAACAGGAACGAGGCTCCTTTGCTTTCCACATAGTTTCGGGCCAGGGCCAGGGATCTGCCGATGGCATAAGCCTGGCGTTCCGTCAAACAGTCAGCGCCAGTGTAGTCATCCAAGGTCTCCGCGTAAAAAAGCCAGCCGTCCCTGCCCAAGGCTACCTGATCCTGGGAGGAAGTGTGGAACACAGCGGCTTTTAGGGCGGAATCTGCCGTGATCAGCTCCTGCCGAAAGGCGAAGTGATCCGCAAAGTAGTCCGCCGCGTCGGACATGACCTCCAAATTCAAAGAACCGTCTGCCTGGGTGAGGACAGGCTTGGGAGAGAGTACCTCGTTGGCAGCGGCTTCACTTTCCCCAAGAAACAGCATTCCTAATCCTGGAATAGCACAGGCGCAGAAAAAGAGAATCACGAATATTGAAGAAAACTTTTTGCCCATCATGTGATCCTCCTTTTCTTAGAATCGAAAATAGATGAAGGGATTAAAATCGCTGCCTGCCAGATTCATCACGCACAGGCAGAATAAGACTGCCGCTGCCCCATAGGAGACAGCTTCCAGCGCTTTACCACTCCTAAGTGTCGCGGTCTTAGAACGGAGCCAGGGAAGCAGGGGGAAGGAAAAAACTAGACCCAGCAACACGGTGGTCACATTCAGAGGGGAAAGCAGCTCTCGGAGAAGAGCGTCACTCTGAAGAGTAAAGGTAAAGCCTGTGAACATTTGGGAGTAGATCCGCCCCGCGTCAGCCAAAGTGTCCGCTCGAAACAACACGAATCCCAACAGCACCACCAGAGGCGTGACAATGTGACCAGCTATCCGGCGGAATTTGCCGCCTCGGGGAAGAAGATCCTCCGCCACGATAAACGCTCCATGCCACAGCCCCCAAAGCACAAAGTTCCAGGAAGCTCCATGCCAGAGGCCGGTGCAGAAAAATACCAGCGTCTTGTTCAGTTCTGTGCGGAGTTTGCCTTTCCGGTTTCCGCCCAGCGGGATGTAAAGATAGTCCCGGAACCAGGAGGAAAGGGAAATATGCCACCGCCTCCAGAACTCTTTCACTGAGCCGCTGATATAAGGATAGTTGAAGTTTTCCAGGAAGCGGAAACCGAACATTCGCCCAAGACCAATGGCCATGTCGCTGTATCCGGAGAAATCGAAGTAGATCTGCAAGGCGTAGCAGAGCGCACCCAGCCAAGCCAGACGCAGATCCAACTCCTGAGTTCCCGCGGAAAAAACCAGGTCTGCCATGTGGCCCACTGTGTTGGCGATGAGCAGTTTCTTGGAAAGACCTAGAATAAACCTGCGGACGCCGTCAGCAGTGAGAGGGGAGGAGACTTGTCTCTCGTCGATTTGCTGGGCCACATCATGGTATTTTACAATGGGACCTGCAATGAGCTGTGGGAAGAAAGAGATATACAGCGCTAGTTTTACAAAGCCTTTTGCAACCTGTTTCCGGTCACGATAGACGTCGATCACATAGGAAAGCCCTTGGAAGGTGAAAAAGGAAATGCCCACCGGCAGGGCAATGCCCGTCAGTGGGATTTCCAGGGAAAAGGCCCGGTTTACGGAGGTGAGGAAAAAGTCAGTGTATTTGAACACAGACAGCATTCCCAGGTTCAGGATCACAGCTGCTGCAACTACCAACTTATCCTTACCCTTGCCGGAAATAGCCAAAAGCCGGCCTGCGGCAAAATTGATCAAGGTGGAGAAGAGCATCAGCAGCACATAGACCGGTTCGCCAAAAGCGTAGAAAAGGAAACTGGCGATCAGAAGCAGAACGTTCTTAGCTCGGATCCCTGGGACGATCCTGGAAAGAACGAACACCACCGGCAGGAATACAAACAGAAAAGCAGCCGAACTGAATACCAAAAGACACAACTCCTTAAAGGGGATCGATCAATAAACGGCGACGACCACTTCGCTACCGCTGACGCTGCGGAAGGTATTCACCGTGAAGCCGCTGTAATAGAGGATGCCGTCTTCTCCTTCCTGACCGCTGCAGCTGGTGGCGTATTCAGAGGAGTTGGGATAGCCGAACACACTGTAGAACGTGCCAATGTCATAGCCAACGTAATCGTAGGGGCTGGCCGCCTCAGGTTCTGGTGTGGGTTCGGGAGTGGGTTCCGGCGTCGGGACAGGAGTGGACTCAGGTGTGGGGACGGGAGTAGTATCCGTCACAGAAGCAGTGTTATTGGCAGAATCATTTTGGGAAGAGCTATAAGATTCCTCAGCTTCCGAAGAAGAGGGCACCTCCACCTCTGCCTGACTGGTGGAGCTCATGGCAGCTTTCGGAGTGGGGGAAGCGCTGGAACTGGCAGAAGGACTCGCCTTGGGGCTGGCACTTGGACTGGCGCTGGGAGATGCGCTGGGGGATGGAGCGGCGCTGGAAGTGCTGTTGGAAGAGCTTGATCCGCCGCAGGCACACAGGGACAAGGCCAGGCACACAGCTGCGATAATAGAGAGCAGTCTTTTCATGGAGAACATTCCTTTCCTCAAATGGATGATTTCACTCAGCTAAGGATCTTATCGTTCACCCGGTAGTGGGCGACACTTTGGCCGTAGGGCTTCATAAACAGGTCCCAGTTATAGCCCCAGGTGGCGGCATGACCATCCCGAAGCTGGGGATCGCATACATAGATCACACCGTTCAGGTCGATTTCCACCCAGCCATGCTCTGACCAACTGCCGTATGTCCAGGTGGGGCAGGTATCCACTGTAACCATTCCGGACACAGCAGTAGCCTGGTAACCCAGCCGCTGGGCCAGCAGCGCATACAGCGCCGCGTAGCTGTAACAGTTCCCCCGGCGGCGGTCGATCATAGAGGAAGCGTAAGTATTTACCCAACCGGTGCTCCCCTGAGGAACGTGGGAAAGAGCCAGATAGCTGTAATCATCAATGATGTAATTGTACATTCTCCGCAGATTTTCATAAAGGGAAACACTGGGATCAGCTTCCCGCTGAATGATAGAGGTCAGTTTCGCGTCTAATCTGACGTCTCCGGTGGTGAAACGGCCCAAGTCGTTGAATTGCAGCACGCCCACGGAGTCGTTGCGCACATAGTAGCCATCGTCGCCCACGTAGTAAAGCTGGCTGTCAACCAAATGCGGACCACGGCCAAGCTGTGCGGTGGGAACCACATACCCTTCCCAGACCTCATTGTCTTCCTCGTCGTAGGAATGACTGTGAGGAGTGGAAGCTTCCATGATGTGGTAGTAGGCCCAGTGATCGAAAGGCAGATCCAGGAACCGCAGAACCTTCCCCTGGGAATCCAGCAGGGACTTGTCGGCGGAACGGCCCAGCATATTGTTGATCATGGCGAAGGCTTCGGCTCTGGTGATGGGGGAGTTGGGACGGAAAGAACCGTCCGGATAACCGGAAACCCACCCTTGAGCAGCCACGTTTTGAATATAGGAGTAAGCCCAATGGGTGGAGGGGACATCGGTAAAGGTGATGTCAGTTGTTTTCATGGGAAATAGCTTAGAGAGAATGGCGGAAAACTCTGCTCGGGTAATATTCCGATTAGGAGCGAAAGTGTTGTCGCCCATACCGGAAAGAATGCTCATGTTTGTGAGAGAATCCACAAACACCTGATACCAAGCGCCGGAAGGCACATCCTCGAATTTACCTTCCCCGGGATCGGCTGGGTCTGTAAGAAGCTGATAGATCAAGCTGGCAGCTTCGGAACGGCGGAGGTTACCATCGGGATTCACCGTATCCTCCGTACCGGAAACATAGGACACGTGTTCCTCTATGTACATGCCAAACAAGGGCTGCAAAGCCGTGCCAGTTTCACTATCCTCGCCTTCAGAGTTGTCATGGTCAGGAAGAGGCTCTTCCTCCTGACCGGGTTCGTCATCCGCGGGCTCGGTTTCATCGCTTTCATCAAAAACTTGGACGGGGGTACCTTCTGACTCATCGCCTTCATAAGCGGAGGCGGTGAGGGGCAAAGCGCAAAACGTCAATACAGCCGATAGTAAAACGGCAGCAAATCTTTTCATAATACATGTTCCCTCTTTCTCCTCAGTCGTTTCTTGCAAGAAGAAGCAAGAATATACAAAAAATATGTTACACTTTTTTCCTTTTCAAGTCAAGGAAAACGCTGGATTTTCCATAGAAGGATGCCATTCTCGCAAATTTTACCTTATGCTTGGAATCGTGGGATTTTTCCAAAATAGTTTTCTTTAATCCCTTATTCTCTTCCTTTATTTAGGTGTATGTCAGAAAACAAATCGTTTTATTTGCAGGTTGAAATGGCAAAAGAAACAGTGTATACTCTGTCTGTATTAGTACCGTATAGGTGAGAAGGGTTACTCTGTGCGGTTTATGTGATGCTTGTAAAAAGAATCGTTTCATTTTGTGGCGTATGATAAAGGGAGGAATCAGCATGCGCTTATGGTACGAAAATCCAGCGGAAGACTGGAACAGCGCTTTACCTTTGGGCAACGGTAAGCTTGGAGCCATGGTATTTGGCCGCCCGCTGAAAGAGCGGATCCAGTTAAATGAGGACAGTGTCTGGTCTGGTGATTTCCGGGATAGGGTCAATCCGGATGCTAGGGAAAAACTGCCAGAGATTCGCCGTCTGATGGAGGAAGGAAAGATCCGTCAGGCGGAAAATCTGGCGAAACTTGCTTTAGCCGCCACACCGGAGTTTGAGCGGATGTATCAGACACTGGGAGACATATATCTGGAGATGGAAGCGCCCAGTGAAAACGTAGAGGATTACTGCCGCCAGCTGGATCTGAACAGCGCTTTGTCCACTGTGACCTACACCTGCGGCGGGAAGAAGTACCAGAGGGAGACGTATATCAGTGCCCCTCACAATGTGATGGTGATCCGCCTGACCGCCCAGAAAAAGGCAAGTATCAGTTTTCAGGTGAGGATGCACCGTGGACGGTTCTTTGACAGTTCCCTCCAGGACAAGGAGAACCAGGCTGTGTATTACACTGGCGGGGAAGGAATCCGGTTTTGTTCCATGCTTCGAGGGGCCGCGGTTGGCGGTTCCGTAGAAGTGGTGGGTGAGTATCTGACGGTGACAGGCGCTGACGAAGCAGTGCTCTACTGGACCGCCGCCACCACCTACCGGGTAGAAGATCCTGTGGAGGAGTGCAGACGTGTTTTGAAAGCTGCCGCCGCTCTGCCGGAAAGAGAGCTATGGCAGGCGCATTTGCAGGATTACCGGGAACTGTATGAAAAGTCCACGCTGACACTTTCTGGGGACGAGAAGCTGGAAGAACTTCCCACCGACCAGCGTTTAGCCAGAGTTCAAAAAGGGGAAACAGACCTGGGCTTGGTGAACTTGTACTACGCTTTTGGCAGGTATCTCACCATTGCATCCAGCCGTCCCGGGTCTTTACCCTCTACTCTCCAGGGTATTTGGAACGATAAAATGGAGCCTGCCTGGGACAGCAAATACACCATCAATATCAATACGGAAATGAACTATTGGCCGGTGGAACCCTGCAATCTGTCTCAGTGCCACCAGCCGTTCTTTGAGCTTCTGGAAAAGATGTATCCCCGGGGCAGAGAAGTGGCAGAGAAAATGTACGGCGCCCGTGGGTTTGTGGCACATCACAACACAGACCTGTGGGGAGACTGCGCACCTCAGGACAGCTGTATCTCCTCTACTTATTGGATGATGGGCGCAGCTTGGATGTGCACCCACATTTGGGAGCGTTATGAATACACCCTAGACCGGGAGTTCTTGGACCGGTATTTCTACCTGCTCAGGGACGCCTGCCTGTTCTTTGTGGATTTCCTTACACGAGATGAAAAAGGCCGCTGGGTGGTATTTCCCACCTTGTCTCCGGAGAACACTTACCGGCATCCCAGCGGGGAGAACGCCTGCCTGGCCAAGGGCTGCGCCATGGACAGCCAAATCCTTACAGAGTTGTTCCAGGGGTGTGTCCAGGCCTGCGAAGTGCTTGGAAAGGAGCTGGAACTAGCGAAAGAACTCAAAGAACGCCTCAAGGATCTGCCGAAGCCAGAGATCGCTTCCAATGGAACTTTGAAGGAGTGGCTGGAGGAATACCCGGAGGTGGAAATAGGACACCGCCATATTTCCCATCTTTTTGCCCTGTATCCTGGGCATCAGATCACTCCAGAGGAAACTCCCCAGCTTGCTGACGCCGCCCGAAAGACACTGGAGCGGAGACTTTCTCATGGAGGGGGTCACACCGGTTGGAGCCGGGCGTGGATCATCAATTTCTGGGCTGCCCTGGGAGATGGGGAGAAGGCGGGAGAAAATGTCCGGTTGCTGCTGGACCGTTCCACGCTACCCAATCTGTTCGACAACCACCCGCCATTCCAGATCGACGGCAATTTCGGAGGCGTTGCCGGTATCACCGCAATGCTGCTGCAAAGCTCTTCACATAAGGTAAAGCTCCTGCCGGCGTTGCCCCAGGATTGGGCCGACGGTAAGGTGGCAGGCATCCGCGCCAAGGGAGGTTTGACCGTTGACCTGCAATGGGTAGGCGGGACCTTAGAGAAAGCATGGGTCACGGCGGATCACCCTTATGAGGGTGTGCTCTCTTACCAAGACCGCCAGATAGAGCTGCGGTTGAACCCGGGAGACAAAGTGGAGATCCTACCGGAAAAAGATAGCCTTGTGTGCCGTACTTTATAAAGACGGAGTAGACAGGGTAAATCATACAGGAGACAAAGAAAAAAGGTCCAGATTTTTCTGGGCCTTTTTCCTGTTCAGTCAAATTTGAAGCAAGATGCCGGATTTTAAGGAAGGTCACTCCGCAGACTCTTCCGGATGGTCGTGGCAGCAGTCTTCACAACCACTGCGGCCACAGTCGACGGAGGCTTTTCCTGCCTCGGCTCGGGCACCGAAAAAGACAGGCACCTGGACTTTCAGCTTTTGACTGATGGTAAACTGGCACACGCCCTCCTCGCAGCCGGGACACATGTCACCTCCGGTGCGAACTACAGGCTGGCCAAGGCACTGGACTTTCACGTTACCCACCTGGCCATAAGGCTTGATGGTCACCGGTACGCAGACGGTGACATCTTGATAGCTCATTGCAGGGCAGGCCGGCTCGTCCATAGATTCCACAGGTCTGTTTTCAAATTCAGCATTCATAGGGAAAACTCCTTTCAGGATCGGGTTCATGGAGAATGTGGTAAAGGAAGCCGATGGCCTCGTCCATGGGAATGCCGTCGTGGCCTTTGTCCGGGCGGTAGTGAAGGATCACCTGGATGGGGTGGTATTCCTTGATGGAAGCCATGGTCTCGGCATTTTGTAAAAAGGGAACCAGCTGGGTGGAATTGTCCGCGGTGGAACACAGGTTCACGTGAAGATAGATAGGTGGCACATACTGATGCTTCTCAAAGGCATCCACGATACTGAACCGTTCCTGGTATTTCAAGGCGCTGCCGATGTTGTCAAAGGAAAAAGTGATGACCGAATCCAGGGCGTCTTTGTAGATCCAGTTGCGCACGTCCAGCTGGGCATTATCCGCCACCACCTTGGCGCCTTTCAGGTAGATGCCCATCATGATGGAGAGATAGCCTCCGGCGGAAGTGCCGAAAATGGCGGTATCCTCCAGAGCGATCCCCATTTTCTCGATGATCTTCTTCAACAGCAGGCTGCTGGTTTCCAGGTAGTAGTTCTCGTTCTTTCCAATGCCCCACCCGATCTGCAAATAGCGGTTGAGATAAAGGGTAGGGTCCATGCAGAACACAGAAGAGGTCCTTAACAGCTTTGCCCAACTATGACGCTGAAAGACGGGGACGGACACATTGCCCTCGGCCACAGCGCCGTTGTGAAAGACGATCAGCTTATCGCTTTCGCTACGCCGGTTTATCAGGTACTCGTAGGGCACACCGTCTTTCAGTACGCGGAGCACGTACATGAAGTCCCGCTGGATCTGGTAACTGTCCAGATCGTAATCATGGATGGTGATCTCCGGATAGGGAAGCCTTTTCAGCTTCACGTGGGAGCGGTATCTTTCCAGGGTCTCTCGGATCAAATCCTGGGTCTTTCGGACTTCCGTTTTGATGTCGTACTCGTCCCCAATGGGAAACTTTTCCTTGTAGCCGTCATACTGGTTCAGGTAGCGCAGCATCACGGCCGCCAGCTCTTTTTCGTCATAGGGGATGAGATCGCCGCAGTGGTATTTCTCGATCACTTCTCGGGCCACCCCCACATCGGTTGAGATAATCGGCGTGTTCAGCATGACGCTTTCCACCAGCACAAGGCTGAATCCTTCGCTGAGGGAAGTCAGCACGGTGGCCACGCTGTGCTTCATATAGGGATAAGGATTCTCTTTGAATCCCAGGATCTTGGCGTTTTCCTCCAGGTCGTTTTCGCGAATATACTTTTCCAGGGCTTGTCTTTCCTCGCCCTCGCCCAGAAGATAGACCATGAAATCCTCCCGCAGCTTTTTCACTTCTTTGGCTGCTTTCAGCAGCAGGATCTGATTTTTGTTGTAGTCCAGTCTCCCCAGAGTGGTGAACAACGGTTTGTCGGGAAGGTCCACCGCCTCCTGACAGAGCAGCTCCATTTTTTCACTGTCCACAGAGTTGGAGATCTTCACCACGTTTTCCGTGACTCCAAACAGGTCCCGTAAAGTTTGTTCCACCACATCGGAGATCACCGCGATGGAGTCGAAGGATTTCAGGACGTTCGCCTGCATTTGGAATTCCTGTTTCGTCTGTTTGTACTCCTTGGAATCCTCCGGATATTGGCGGTAGTCCAGTTCCCGCATGTCGCCCCGGATCCACAGGATCTTTGCGCAGCCCTTGATATACGATGCAAAGTAGGAGGGCGCGTTGTGGTTGCAGGCGATGACGCAGTCATAACTTTCTCGGATCCGCTTATTGAAGCTCATGGGATCCCCTAACAGGTGGTAGTACTCATTGAGGGCCCGCTGCTCGTCCAAATCCTCTTGGGTGTAGTCGATGAGCGGGTCTAAGATTTTCACGTTGCTGTGAAAGATGGAATTGTTGGAGTTTTTAAAAAGCGGCAATACGCTCAGATCGTATTCCGCCGGGTCCATACGGTTGAGCACGTCTGCCAAAGATTTTTCCGTGCCGTACCCATAAGACACACTCCAAGTGATAAATAAAAGCTTTTCCAAAAGCATCACCCCACGTTGGTCATTCTATGAGGGAGTGGGAGGAAAGGTGCGAACCCGGCGCGGGAACCGGTTGTGCGGTACACTCATAGGATGGGGTAAATCCAGAAAAACGGGAAATACGGGTGATAACATATGAAAAAGCTGTGGCCAGCCATTAAGAACATCTTGTCCCGGATCTCTTTGGTGGACCGGTTCCTGATTTTGTTTATGTTCCTTTTGTTTTGCTATATGGCTTATCAGCTGTTCTCCGGAGGCCTTTTCGACGAGAACAACACCATCGATGTAATCGTGCAAACCTCCGCCGCCACGATTTTCGGGTACTTCATCAGTGTGAATTCTCTGACTGCCGTCCCCAAAAAGGAGTCCATCTCCCGGTCGTCCACAACAACCTCCGGGACGGAGCCGGTTTCTCAAGAGAAGGGTCCGGTGGGGGTGAAGATTGGATTTCAGGATCCATCCGGGGAATCCCAGACAGAAATGGGGAAGATCACCGTTTCAGAGACTCCCGATGCCTCCAAAGGGACCTGCGGGAAACTGCAAATCTGGGTGGTGTCAGCGGTGGGGCTGTTGTCTCTGGTGATCCTTATCGGAGCGAAAGGATATCCCGATGTAACCCCAGAACTGACTGCCCTAGTCTCCCAGCTGCGAGATTTCCTCTTTGGCTGCATCGGGTTTCTGGTGGGCTGCGGCAAAAACGCTGTGCGTGAAATCGACTAAATAAAGAAACCGGCCTACAATCAGGCCGGCTTCTCTATTTTAGGAGCGTACATCAAACCACGCATACAGGCGACACGTCATATTTTAGTCGCATTTCTCGGAAGAAAAGCTTCTTTGGGCAGAAATGGTAAACAGCGTGTCGGCAAGTTGTGTCAAGATCACGCCCAGCAGGTTCAGTTGATCGTCATCCAGTTTGCAGGCAAGGGTGTTCGCGACTGCTGTGATCGAAGCGGTCAATTCACATGGATTCATGAGAGATCCCTCCAAGCCATTCTATGAAATACACTGGCGGAAGGCTCTTCCCTTTTTGAGACTGATTTTTCAGCTTTGGGAGGCGTTCTTCTCGTACACCACGAATTTCTGGTTTCGATCACAAACAGCCAGGATCACGTCTTTAGAAGAGTGGATGTGGCGCTGTTTCAGCTGCTTGTCCAGCCAAGTCGCGTCAAGCCCCATTCGCTTCAAATTATCCTCTAGCACACGACCGTCCATAATCAGCTCTGTAAACAGAAGCTCCTGATCCGGGGCCAATCCCATATCGTTGGGGGTGGCAGGGCGTTGACTGCTTACCGGAAGAATGGTCAGTTTTCCGTTGTACTCAAAGACTGCTGTTTGAATGCTAGTCAAGTCAAAATACCCTTGCTGTCTGCACATGACCATAAATTCGCTTAAGTCCAGCTTCGATTTTTTCAGGTTTTCATAGTACAGTTTCCCATGATCTAGGAGGATCGTTGGAGTTCCGTTCAGATACTTCCGGGACCGGGGGAACTTGCTGGAAATGAAGCTCAGCAGTACCGTGATCCCTCCGTAAATGACCATAGCGGTCAGCGGTTTCCAGGGCTTTTCCAGCTCGGTGGCCATCTCAGCCGCAATAGAGCCGATGGTTATCCCTGTGATGTAATCAAAAAAATCAAGCTGAGAAATTTGTTTGTGACCTATGAACTTGGCCACCAAAAATAATACCCCAAATGATCCTGCGGCAGTCAGGCAAAGCTTGAGAAAACTCATACAGCATCCCCTTCGGTTTTATTCTCTATTCTGGTCCGGATCTTGCGGATCATACAGGATCGAACAGTGTTTCTTCAAATAGGTCGCCCTTTCTCAGGTTATGCATTGCCGGATCCAAAAGGGGCAAATATCATTTCGAATGTAGCGCTAACGTACATCTGTCCTAGTGGAGGCCTGCCAAAAGAAACTGATGTCGCACCGCTTGACAGGAAGGCGGGAATGGACAATAATATCCCTACCAGTAGGTTGCCCAGGAAGATTGATTTATAAAAATGAGGTAGGTGGGTCATCCACTGTTACTGGAATTAAATAATTCTGTCACGCCTCTGATGGATATGATAGGAAAAGCCCCTAGCTTATTGGCTGGGGGCAATTTTATGCAAAAAATGATGCTCTGTATTTTCGAGAGCCGCCCTAGAGGAGTGTAACACCCTAGAGGGAGCGAGACTATACTGTGGTGTGTACACCTCTGTAAACTTGCGAAAGGAGGAGCTATGACACAGAGCAGGATTTTACAGACTCAGGAAAACAGAATCACTCGTGGGTTTGGGAATGGTCACAGCGGCGTGGATCTAGGCTGGCAAACCACCCAAACAGACGGTATACTTGCCCACAGCCAAGGCACAGTGACTTTTTGCCAAACTGGGTACGGCAATGATCAGGGGGCTGGGGGAAATGCTTCTTACGGAAATTGCGTAAAGATCAAGCATCCTAACGGGTATAGTACGCTCTATGCCCATTTGAATACGGTAGCTGTACAGAATGGGCAGAGCGTGGAAAAGGGTCAACAGATTGGAACCATGGGGAATACGGGAAACAGTTACGGAAGCCACCTGCATTTTGAAGTGAGGGATACTTCCGATACCTGCATTGACCCGGCACCCTATCTCTCTGCAGATCTACCAGATCTAAAAACTGAAACAGAAATGGAGGAACCGGACATGACAGAGGCAGAAGCCCGAAAGATTGCTCAAGAAGAGATCAGCAAGTATTTCATGGAGCTGGAAAAGGAAGAGGCATCTCCGTGGGCGCAAGTTCCTGTAAAGACGATTGTAGACCGCGGTATTATGAATGGGGACACCAACGGAAACTTTCGGCCCCAGGACGCAATCACTAGGGAAGAGGTTGCCGCTGCACTAGTCAACGCGTTAGGAATCGATAAAACGGTTTCCGATTGGGCCAAGGAAGCCTTTGAAAAAGCCTCAGCAGTGGGATTCTTAGACGGCACCATGCCCAGGGAGTCATTGACCCGAGAACAATTTGCCGTGATTCTGGACAAGCTGGGGCTGATTCCTTCGGCGGCAGATAAAGTAAGTGGATAAGAGCCAGACGGTTGGGTTAGATGTTCTCTTGTCAAATGAGAAAACCCGCAGTTTGCCGGTAAACGGTGACTGCGGGCTTTTTGCTAACTATAGTGTATGCTATAGCAGGTTTGCTGGGGAATCCATACAAACCAATTCCTAGAAAAAACAAAAAAGAAAAAACCGCTAGAACCAGCATGAATACTGGGTTTCTAGCGGTCTTGGCGGAGAAGGAGGGATTTGAACCCTCGCGCCGGTTTCC